>OQVL01000079.1_pt1 | contig 35880 bp, 20 predicted proteins | sample 1691501 | NCBI WGS metagenome assembly OQVL01 (sample SAMN03418253, study PRJEB22391) | human gut metagenome | biome: human-gut; feature: organic feature; material: feces | host: Homo sapiens | place: Tanzania | collected 2013-01 | reverse complement strand
GCGTGAGCCACGGCCTGAGGCACCGCCATCGCGGCTGTCGGCATCGTTGCAGCGCACGCTGCGACCCTTGTAAGATGTCCCGTCGAGGGCACGGATGACCTTCTGTGCATCCTGCTCGGGCACCTCTATGTAAGAGAACTTGCTCAGCAGGTCGATGTGTCCGATCTCCTGACGTCCGTCCACATGACGGTTTACAAACTGCATGACCTCGCCGGGGTAGAAGCCGTCGGCCTTGCCCAGGTTGATGAACAGACGCTTGAAGCCAGCCTCTGCCTTGCGCGGGCCTCGGCTGCGGTCTGTGCGTCCTGTCTTGCCTCTGCCCTCGGCGTCGCGCTTGTTGCGCTCGTTGGTGGGCTTGAGAATCTCGGGCGCGTCGGCATAATATTTGAGGAAGCGGCCAAACTCAAGGCTCACGATCTTCTTCAAGATGTCTTCCTTGTCAACAAACTCGAAGTGGCGGTTGATGTCGTCCATGAAGGGAGCAATCTCCTCCTCGTCCACATCGGCCTTCTCTATCTCGTCAATGGCCTTATAGAGCTGCTTGGTGCATATCTCCTTAGGTGTGGGCAGCGTTCCGTCGACAAACTCCTTGCCTATCTCGCGCTCAATGTCGCGCACCTTACGCTTCTCGCGTGTGTGTATAATGCTTATGCTCGTTCCCTTCTTTCCTGCTCGTCCTGTACGTCCCGAACGGTGCGTGTAGCTCTCGATGTCGTCGGGCAGACCATAGTTGATGACGTGTGTCAGGTCGTCCACGTCAAGTCCGCGTGCTGCCACGTCGGTAGCCACGAGAAGCTGTGTGAGGTGCTGGCGGAACTTCTGCATGGTGAGGTCGCGCTGCTGCTGTGAGAGGTCACCGTGCAGCGACTCGGCGTTGTAGCCGTCGCGTATGAGCTTGTCGGCCACCTCCTGTGTCTCCTTCTTTGTGCGGCAGAAGATGATGGCAAAGATGCGCGGGTAGAAGTCGACAATGCGCTTCAGGGCCAGATACTTGTCCTTGGCGTTCACCATATAATAGATGTGGTTTACGCTCTCGGCGCCTTCGTTGCGTGATCCCACCACGATCTCCTTGAAGTCGTGCAGGTAGCTCTTTGCAATGCGCTCTATCTCGCGGCTCATGGTGGCCGAGAAGAGCAGCGTGTTGCGGTCCTGTGGCACGCCCTCGAAGATGGCGTTTATAGAGTCGGCAAAGCCCATGTTGAGCATCTCGTCAGCCTCGTCGAGCACCACGTTCTCAACCTTGTCGAGCTGTGCCACGCCACGGTTCATGAGGTCGATGAGTCGTCCCGGTGTGGCCACGATGATCTGTGCGCCGTGCTTCAGCGCATGGATCTGGTCAACGATGCTGGTGCCTCCATAAACAGCCACCACGTTGATGCCCTTGATATACTTGGAAAAATCTTTCAGGTCGTCAGCGATCTGTAGACACAGCTCGCGTGTCGGACTGAGCACTATGGCCTGAGTGTGTCTTTGCGTAGGGTCCACGCGTTGCAGCAATGGAATGCCGAACGCGGCGGTCTTGCCTGTACCTGTCTGCGCGAGGGCAATGACGTCGTTGCCGTGTCCCAGCAGATATGGAATCACTTCTTCCTGCACTGGCATGGGATGCTCGAATCCCAGCTCTTCAATGGCGTGGCGAATCTCTTCGCTTACACCCAATTCTTCAAATGTCTTCAATGTGTCTTGTTGTTTCTTCTGTGCGGTCTGTGCCGCAATGATGCAGCATGTCTGTGCTGCTTGAAAAATAAAAAATAATTCTCAGGGGGAAGTGCGCTCACCCTCCCAGCCATAATCCTCAATATCTCTAAAAAAGATGTATAAACAGGGTGAAGAAACCTCCCGAAAACGTTCTATTTCATAGCACATTTTCTCGCCATGGCAAAGCTCAAGCAAGCTTGGCTTTGCTCATCTGGCTTAACGAAAATGTTCTACCGACAGCCTTGTCGGCAGCGTTGCGGGTGCAAAGTTAGTGAAAAAGAATGAGTTAGCAGCCAAAAGCGCGGTTTATTCTCAAAAAAATAATGTTAAAAAAACTCTCACATGCTATGCTCATTAAGGATAAATGCTTAACTTAGCAACTCAAACTGATTTTTTTAACTAAAACCATATAATTATGAGAATGAGACATCTTAAGGTTGCGGTTGTGCTCCTTGCGGGCGTGCTGCTCACCAACTCTTGCGTTGGTTCGTTCAGTCTGTTTAACAAGTTGGCCACATGGAATAAGTCGGCTACAAGTGAGAGATTCCTCAACGAGCTTATCTTCCTCATCATCTCTCCAGCTTATGCTGTGTGCTCTGTTGTCGACGCGTTGGTGCTCAACACCATCGAGTTCTGGTCAGGCAGCAACCCCGTGGCACAGCGTGTAGGCAAGACCGTTGAGGTGCAGGGACAGGACGGCCGCTATTATGCCGTGACAACCCTTAAGGATGGCTATTCTATAAAGAAACCCACTGGTGAGGTCATCAAGTTTATCTACAACAAGGACACCAAGACCTGGCAGGAGGAAGAGAACGGCATCGTGACCGATCTGTTCCGCTTCAACGACGACGGCACCGTTCAGGCTTTCCTGCCCAACGGCACCGACATCAAGGTTTCGCAGGATGAGGCTGGCCTGTTCCAGGCTCGCATGGCGATGAACGGCGCTTGCTTCTATGCAGCAAGATAAGGATTGGAGACAAAAGAAGCCATGAACGTTTTCGATAAGCCAGATGAGCAGAGCCAAGCTCGCTTGAGCTCTGCCATGGCGAGAAAAGGTGCTATGAAAATGAATATCTGCGTTTTCTGTTCGGCCAATAACAACATTGCCGCCGAGTTTTTTGATGCTGCCCGTGAGCTTGGCCGCTGGATAGGCCATGAGGGTCATGCGCTCGTCTATGGCGGTGCCAACCTCGGACTGATGGAGGCTGTGGCTCGTGAGGCGCACGATGCCGGTGCCATGGTCATAGGCGTTGTTCCCACCATTCTTGAGAAGACGGGTCGCGCGAGCGACTGTATAGATGTCAACATTGCCTGCGACAACCTTAACGACCGCAAGGCGTTGATGATAGAGCGCAGCGATCTCATCATTGCTCTTCCCGGTGGTGTCGGCACCCTCGACGAGATCTTCACCGTCGTTGCTGCCGCCTCGATAGGCTATCACCACAAGCGCGTGGTGCTCTACAACATCGGTGGCTTCTGGAACCCGCTCCTCGCCCTGCTCGACAGCATGCGCCAGCAAGGCATGTTGCGCCCAGGTTTCGAGACCTCGCTTCCTGTGGCTAACAACCTTGAGGACATTAAGCGCATTGCGAGTGAGGGATAGAACGTGCTTAAGCTGAGGTACGGTTAAGCAGCGGCTTAGCGACGGCTTGGTTAAGCGATAGCTTGGTTGAACAGGCTTTAGATAGAACAAAAAAAGGCACAGCTTCGAAGAGAGCTGTGCCTTTTTTTATAGGTGATGATAGGTTGTTTGGGCTGACGTGTCGGCGTATCTCGGTCGGGATGTGTGCGTACCTCGGTCGGGATGCGTGTGTACCTCGGTCGGGATGCGTGTGTACCTCGGTCGGGGTACATGCGTACCTCGGTCGGGGTACGATGACCATCAAGCCTCTTTGACACGACAAAGGGGCTTTCCCTTTCAAGGCGTCAGCCCTTTTTTACCTTTTTACCTTTTTACTTTTTTACCTTTAAATGTCCTTTTTACCTTTAAATGTCCTTTTTTACCTTTAAAAGAACCTTAAACACCATGTCCTTATAGTCGACACGATATTGTGGTAGCGCGATGGCATTGGGGCTCCAGCTGTCCACACCTCCCACGCCTGTCTGTGCGAGGTCGAGGCAGAGGTTTGTGAAGCGCGACTTAGGCACCTGTGGCGAGTGGCGCTGTTCCTTCTCGTCGCCGTCGTTGAGATCAGCGATAGAGTAGTGGAGGGCGCTTGCTGCAAACTCCTTGTCAGAGAGCACGGTGAAGCCGTTGCCGTCGGCATCGGTCTGCTTCCACCAGCGCATGTCGCTCTTTGTGCCTGTCTCCTGCGGACGCACATAGGGGTAGAACTGCTCGTCGGCTGTCTGCTTATAGATGCCGATGTTCTGTGACAGCTTGCGGTCAGCATAGTTTTCTATCGGTCCGCGGCCGTAGAAGGTCGACTGGTCCATGTTGTAAGGCAGCTCCATGACCATGCCGAAGCGGAACATGGGGCTCACCTTTGCACCCTTGGTTGTGGCCATAGCCTGTGTTACCGCCATTGAGCCGTCGGCCGCCACGTTGTAGGTAAGCGTGAGCTTGGCCTTCACCTCAGGCATGTCGTAGGTGGCTGTCACCACCGCCACGTCAGCCGAGCCCTTGTCACCCTTCTTTATGTCGATGCTCTTGAGGTTCATCTCGGGGTTGAACCACGCCTTGTAGCTCTTGTTCAGGCCGCCACCCATGTCGTTGTCGGTCACGGCGCGCCAGAAGTTGGGCTTCAGCGTGCCGCCCTCGCCGAGGAGCTGCTTGCCGTTCACGTTGTAGCGTGTGAGCAGACCCGTTGTCTTGTCCCATGCCACGTTCACGCTGTGTGTCCTGACGCTCAGCTCCTGCGTCTTCTTGCCGTTGTCAATCTTCGCCTTCTTGCCTTCCTTCGCCATCATGACCTTCTGCTCGGCAGAGGGTGTGGCGATGTCGTTGCCCTGCCATTCGTTCACGGCGAGCTGCTGGTAAGCGACCACCTGTCCTGCCTCCATGAGCGGCTCAGCCTTTTTCAGACGATACTCGATGTTCGCCAGTCGTTCCTTGCCGTCCTTGGCTGTGCTCACGGTGAACGGCAGCTTGATCTGCTTCGTCTCCTGCGGCTTCACGTCGATGTCGGCCACTGTTCCGTTGGCTGTCTCCACGCCGTCCTCCATGATGCTCCAAGAGAGCGACACGTTGTCGAGCGGGCGGAAGAAGTTTTCGTTCTTCACCGTCACCACGCCGTTGGCGAGGTCCACGGGCGAGGTCCAGATGTTCTGATAGTAGAAGCCTGTCTCATACATGTGCGGGTTAGGCACGCGGTCGGGCGATACCAGACCGTTACAGTTGAAGTTGTTGTCTGACGGGTCGTAAGAGTTGTAGTCGCCACCATATTTATATATGCTGCGTCCCTCAGCGTCTTTTCCGCGCAAGGCCTGGTCCACGAAGTCCCAGATGAAGCCACCCTGATATTTAGGATACTTACGCACCAGGTCCCAGTATTCCTTGAATCCGCCGCCCGAGTTGCCCATGGCGTGGGCATACTCACACTGTATGAGCGGCTTCGTCATCTTCGGGTCAGAGGCGTAGCGCTCACAGTCGGCGTGTGGGTAATACATCGGACAGAAGATGTCGGTGTTGCTGCCCAGCACCGCGCGTTCCCAGTGGATGGGTCGTGAGGGGTCGGTCTGTCTTATCCAGTCGTGTGCTGCCGTGAAGTTGGGTCCGTCGACCGTCTCGTTGCCCAGCGACCAGAAGATTATGCTCGGATGGTTAAAGTGCATCATCACGTTGTGCTGGTTGCGCTCCATGATCTGCTTTGCAAACTGCGGCTTCTTTGCCTCCGACGTGTCGTCATACTGGAAGCCGTGGCTCTCCTGGTTTGCTTCGGCGCAGAGGTATATGCCATACTGGTCGCAGAGGTCATACCACACCGGATCGTCAGGATAATGGCATGTGCGCACAGCGTTGATGTTGAAGCGCTTCATGAGCGTGAGGTCCTGTATCATGCGCTCCTTCGACACCACATATCCCTTGTCGGGATCCATCTCGTGGCGGTTGGCGCCCTTTATGAGCACGGGCTGTCCGTTGACGAGCAGCTGGGCGTTCTTGATCTCTATCTTGCGGAAGCCCACCTTCACGGGCACCGACTCCACGTCCTTGTCGTTCTGCTTCACCGTTGCCACGAGGGTGTAGAGGTGTGGTGTCTCCGCTGTCCACTTCTGCGGGTTCTGCACGTCAAACTTCAGCGTGTGCTTCAGCACCGCCGGTCCTCCTGTCTTGCTCTTCACCTTCGATGCGTTGATGACCTTTCGTGTGAGCTGGTTGCCCTGTGGGTCAATGAGGTCGAACACAAACATGGCAGAGCCTTTCATGTTGACCTTCACGCTGAGCTGTCCGTTCTCATATTGAGCGTCGAGGTCGGGCGTTATCTGGAGGTTGTCGATGTGTGCAATGGGTGAGCGGCTGTAGAGGTAGCAGTCGCGTGCCACGCCGCTGAGGCGCCAGAAGTCCTGGTCCTCACAGTAGGAGCCGTCGCTCCAGCGGAATGTCTGGAAGGCGATGAGGTTCTTGCCCGGTCGCAGGTAGGGCGTGATGTCAAATTCGGCTGCCACCTTCGAGTCTTCGGCATAGCCGGCAAACTGTCCGTTGACGTAGAGATACATGTTTGAGGTCACGCTTCCGAAGTGGGCAATGACCTGTCGTCCGTTCCACGAAGCAGGCAGGTCAATGGTGCGTCGGTATGAACCCACATGGTTGTCTTTCACGGGCACCATTGGCGGGTTGTTTTCGAAATGTCCGCGCCAGGCGAAGCCCACGTTCACATATTCGGGGTCGCCATATCCGTTCAGCTCCCACACGGCAGGCACCTCCATCGTGCCCCATGCCTTGTCGTCGAGCGTGGGGTCAAAGAAGTCGGTGGGTCGCTCGTCGGCGTTCTTCACCCATTTAAACTTCCACACGCCGTTGAGCGACAGATAGTTGCCGCTGCCTTTCATGTCGCCCTTCAGCGCCGCATCGCGGTTCTCGTAGGCGAAGAAATTAGAGTGCAGAGGGAAACGGTTGATGGCGTTCACCTGCAGGTCGTGCCATTCGGTAAACGACGGCGCCGTCTCTTTGGCTTTTGCTGCCTTGTTGGCCAATGCTGCTTTGGCTGCCTTTGCCGCCCTCGCTGCTTTCGCCGTCCTGGGTGTTTGTGCCGCTGCCGTTGCTGAGCATAGGCCCATCACGGCGAGTGTCAAAAAGAGATTTTTCATATTATCTTTGGTTTTTTGTTTTTAGCCCTCTTTGTGGTGAGGGTTGGTGATAATTGCGTAGTCAATTATGCTTTCAGGATGTCTTTTATAGAATAGATCTTACTTGAGGCTTCAAATGAGAAATATTGGTCATCCATTATCATATAATCTTCGCGTTCCGATTTTTTTAGCCGCTTTATATCAGGAAACATTGACACAGGCACAATAACCTCACGGCCGTCTGTCAGAAAAACAGCCATGGCTCCGCGCTTAACGTTGAAATCAATTTTCTTGATGCCCAAAGTGGTGTCTTTAAATTTGCACATATTAACCTCCTATTTCTATTTTATTTTTATTATTCTAATTTTTTTTCCAGCAAAAACGTCATCAATGTGCTTGTTTAATTGTTCCCAATGCTTGTCTATGGCTTCTAAAATTAGTGCCTCTTCGGTAGCATTGAGCTCAGACCAAGCAATCTCGATACATTTCTCTCCTCCTTTTTCTATCCATATCTTAGCTACGGTATGGCCACGATGCGAATTTTTACGACCACGTCTTACAATATGAATGTGTTTCCTGTTTTCATTGACATCAGCAGGAAATACGGATAAAATGAAACATAACAGCAACGCTAACTTGCCCATAGGTCTTTGTTTTAAATTTTCTGTAAAGTTATCACTTTGTTTCGTAACTGCCAAAAAAAACAGCTGAAAAAATAAAATACAGCGCTTTTGTTTGCTGTTAACCAAAAACTTGCTAACTTTGCATTGTCTAACAAGATAGAACGCGATTCAAGAGCGTCCGCGCACCCAAGCGCGAACGGAAAAAGGAACGACAAGCTTAAAAACGCTTAGAGAACGACAAGCTTAAACGTTGGGACGACAAGCATAAACGTTGGAACGACAAGCATAAAAAATAAAAACAACATAAATCAGATTATTTCATTTTATTATGGCAAAGAAAGCTTTATTGATGATTCTCGACGGATGGGGAATCGGCCAGCATGGCAAAGGCGACGTTATCTTCAACACACCAACACCTTATCTCGACTACCTCACAGCCGTGAGCGCACACTCTGAGCTCCAGGCATCAGGCGAGAACGTAGGTCTGCCCGACGGACAGATGGGCAACTCGGAGGTGGGACACCTCAACATCGGCGCCGGTCGCGTTGTCTACCAGGACCTCGTGAAGATTAACCGCGCATGCAAGGACGGTTCTATCCTCAAGAACGAAGGCATCGTCAGCGCCTATTCTTATGCCAAGGAGCACGGCAAGAAGCTCCACCTCATGGGCCTCACCTCAACAGGCGGCGTTCACTCTTCGCTCGACCACCTCTTCCGCTTCATCGAGATCGGCAAGGAGTATGGTCTGAAGGACCAGCTCTTCGTACACTGCTTCATGGACGGTCGCGACACCGACCCCAAGAGCGGCAAGGGCTTCATTGAGCAGGTACAGCAGTGCTGCGAGAAGAACGATGCCCACATCGCCCACATCGTGGGACGCTTCTACGCCATGGACCGCGACAAGCGCTGGAACCGCGTGAAGGAGGCTTACGACCTGCTCGTTGAGGGTCAGGGCAAGCAGGCTACCGACATGGTGCAGGCCATGCAGGAGAGCTACGACGAGGGCGTGACCGACGAGTTCATCAAGCCCATCTGCAACAGCGCCGTTGACGGACGCATCAGCGAGGGCGACGTGGTGATCTTCATGAACTTCCGCAACGACCGCGCCAAGGAGCTCACACAGGTGCTCACACAGCAGGACATGCCCGAGGAAGGCATGCACACCATCGCCGGTCTGCAATATTACTGCATGACTCCCTATGACGCATCGTTTACAGGCGTAAACATCCTCTTCCCCAAGGAGAACGTCATGGACACCCTCGGCGAGTATCTCTCAAAGCAGGGCAAGCGCCAGCTCCACACAGCAGAGACAGAGAAATATGCCCACGTCACCTTCTTCTTCAACGGCGGACGCGAGCAACCTTATGAGGGTGAGGACCGCATCCTCGTGCCCTCGCCCCGCGTGGCAACCTACGACCTCAAGCCCGAGATGAGCGCTTATGAGGTTAAGGACAAGCTGGTGGGAGCAATAAACACACAGGAGTATGACTTCATCGTTGTCAACTTCGCCAACGGCGACATGGTGGGACACACCGGCATCTACAACGCCATCGCCAAGGCTGTTCACGCCATCGACAACTGCGTGAAGGACGTGATTGAGGCTGCCAAGGCCAACGACTATGAGGCGATCATCATTGCCGACCACGGCAACGCCGACAACGCCATCAACGCCGACGGCACACCCAACACCGCTCACTCGCTCAACCCCGTGCCCTTCATCTACGTTACCGACAACAACTCGGCTACCGTGCGTGACGGACGCCTCGCCGACGTGGCTCCCTCGATCCTCCACATCATGGGTCTGGAGCAGCCTGCCGACATGACGGGCGAGAACCTCATTTCTGACAACAAGGCTGCCGAGTAAAGGCACCGCATGGCTATATGCCCCGCATCCGTCCACACACCTGTGAGACGGGGTGGGGCATATCGCGTTTCTCAAAACGCACCTGAACATCGCAAACACACATCTGCCCACTAAAGACATCTATCGCTCAAAGCACCTGCCTGTGCTCACGGCATCTAACTATCGTGCTCAAAGCACACATCTATCCGTGCTCACAGCATCTATCTATCTATCTGTGCTCACAGCATCTGCCTATCTGTGCTCAAAGCATCTGCCTATCTGTGCTCACAGCATCTATCTATCGCTCAAGACATAAAACGTAACGCTCAAGACATAAAACGTAACGCCTAACCCCAATCTCTGCGATTGACCAAGCAACAAAACTGTCTTAAAGATGTAACTTCTCAGAAATGTGTAAGCCATAACTTTGCAGCGGGTTTCGTCCCGAGGCACAAGCCCATGGCTCTCTCTTTTTTCACATCCATTCTCCCAACCCTCATCGCGGCGGCTGATGGATCTATCAAATATTTTTCTAAAATTTTATTATCATTAATTATTAAATTAAAACTCGTAAAACATGAAACGAATTTTACGCTCATTTTTAACGCTACTCATGCTTGTGGTGTGGGCGAGCGGATTTGCACAAGAGGTTACTCTTGATTTTACAAATGCTACAAAAGATTGGGGAATCAACGCTACAGCTACAACTAAAGCCACAAAGTTTACCAATGGTACATATACAATTGAGGCAAGTAAAGGTTTTAAACAATCAGGAGATGGTGTTTTATTAGGTAAATCTGGTGCTACTCTAACTTTACCTGCTTTCGATTTTGCTGTAGAGAAGATCGTGGTAAAAAAGAATACAGGAAATAGTCAAGTTTCTCCAAAAGTAAAACAGAATATTTTTGTTGGCTCTCAAGCTGTAAGTACTCAGACGACAGGCGCAGATAAAGATCAAACATATGAAATAAAAGCTGATTACCAAAAAGCTGGTAATATTTACACTCTTAAAGTTACAAGTTCGCATAATACCCAATTTTCAAAAATTGAGATTTACAAGGTTGCTTCTTCATCAACCGCAACCACAGTAAGTTTCCCCAAAGAATCTCTTAATCTTATAGATGGAGATGAGGCTGCACAGGGTCAGGCTGCTGTGGTGAAGGCTGGCGAGAAAACATTGACAGGCGCAACCGTTACATATAGCTTTGAATCAGCAGACGGCATCTTCGAAGAAACCACTACTGATGGCTTATTCTCTCTAAAGGCTGGTACTTATGGAACAGGTAAGGTTACAGCCACATTTGCTGGTGGCGAAATTGATGGCGTAACTTATGCTAAATCTTCAGCTTCTTATACCGTTAATTATTCAGCTGCCAAGACCCCTGCTCTTACATTCTCTGCTGCTAACGTAACCGTTAAGCAAGGCGAAGAATCTTCTTTCGTAAAGCCAACAATCACGTTTACAGACGAGAGAGGTGACGACATTACTGCTGCTGCCGACATCATTTACATTGCTTCACCCGAAACCGTTGTGAAGCTTGACAATGAAGGAAATGTAACACAATGGTTGGCTCCTGGAGTTGCTACCATTACAGCAACGACAGAATACGGCAAAAATTATTATGATGCTTCTTACACCCTGACCTACGAGAAGGTGAAGCTCGCTACAACATTGACATTGGATGAAGGTCTGAAGACAACAGGCGAAATAGGCGAAACTCTCGATTGTCCTGCATGGACACTTAAAGCTGGTGAGAACGTGCTTTCTGGTAAGACCGTTGTGATGACAAGCGACAACAAGGATGTTGTGAAGGTTGATGGCAATCGGCTAAAACTCGTTGCTGCGGGTTCTGCAAACATCATTCTTAGCTTCAAAGGCGATGACGATTATCAGAGCTCAAAGACCTCTTATAAGCTTACTGTTGTTGACCCCAATGCTGCTGAGGTAACATTTGATTTCTCTAATCCAGCTAAATATGGCAAAGATACTCCTGCGACAAATAATGAAACAGTAATAGGTGTAGGAAATTCTATCGTTTCTGGAATTGTTTCGTTAACGGTTACCAAAGAAAGTGAAAGTTCTAATGCAAAATCAAGATTTTGGAATAGTCGTGGAGAAATAACATATCGTCTTTATAAAGGAGCAATAAACACTGTTTCAGTACCCCATGGTTATGTTATTACTGCAATCTCGATAACCGATAATAATAACGGAAAAAGTAAACTCGTAACTATTGGCGAAAATAAAGATAATTCAGATTGGACTGGTTCTGCACAAAGTGTTCAGATAACAGCTACAGGATCTGCTGTCCTCGAAACAATGACCGTAGCCTACAGCAAGCTTCCCTCTATCGGTCTTGACGAGTCTAAAGACAACACTGAGACCATCTCAGGCAATGCTGACAAGACCGTTAACGTCAAGCTCACCCGCACCCTTAAGGCAGACGTTTGGAACACATTCTGCGTTCCCTTCGACGTTACCGTAGCAGGCAGCCCATTGGAGGGCGCTACCATCAAGCAGATTGCAAGCGTAACAGAAAAGGATGATGGCGCCGTTATCAACTTTGAGAATGCTCCTGCCACCCTTGAGGCTGGCAAGGCTTATCTCGTTCGCACAGCTACAGCCATCGTGAACCCCACATTCAACGGCGTGACTGTTAAGAACGTTGATCCTACCAACTGCAGCGGTAACGAGAAATATCAGCTTATTGGCATCTACAGCCCTCTGAATATAGACGCTTCGCTCTATGGCAAGGTGTTCGGCATCAACAACCAGGACAAGCTGGCTAAGGTAAAGGAAAACACCTCAATCAAGGGCATGCGTGCTTACTTCCTGTTAGCAAACAGTGCCACAGCAGCTAAGCTCAACTTCGGTGGCGAGCTCACAGGCATCGATGCTGTCGACAACGGCGAGGCCGTAATGACAGGCAAGGTTTATAACCTTAACGGTCAGTATGTAGGCAACAGCCTTGAGGGTCTGAAGAAGGGTGTTTATGTTGTAAACGGCAAGAAGGTGCTCAAGTAAAGCGCCGCGCAAAGACAACAAACGCATGTGTAATGAATTTTAAACAAATGAAAACAATGGAAAAGAAAGAATATATGCAGCCACAGATCGAGGTGGCAAAGATGGAGGCAGGCAATCTGCTCGACAACTCTGTAACGGGTAATGGCGTTAAAATTAATACTGGCGCAGCTGGAGAGGTCGCAGGTGAAGAGGTAAACTCAAAGCTCCACATCAACGACGTGTGGGAGTAACAATCTCCCCATAAGGGAGTGACCCTCCCCTCAGCTTTTTAACCGCAAATGCGGCGGCACGATGCTCTTTGAGTTGTCTTGCCGCCGCATTTTCTATTGTATAAATTGCGCGTTAGGATACATTTCAAAGCAAACTAAAAATTGTCTCTATTGTCTCTATTGTCTTTGACTCCACGCAAGGAAGCGCAAAAAGAAACGGGTCTCCATTGTCTTAAAAAACCATGCAAGAAAGAAAGGTCAAAAAGAAAAATGCCTACTAAAAATTTTTCTTTTTCAGATTATATTTGTTTTTTCTCAGATTATATTTGTATTTTTGTCACATCCAAAATAAAGACCTACCTAAAAATGAGGAAATATCTACTTCTGCTCCTTGCCTTGCTCACACTCGCATGCAACAAGAGAGGCGACGAACCCACAGCCGAGAAAGCCTATGCCATGCTCGAACGCGTGGCAGAACAGAACGCTCTTGGCAACAAACCGGCGGCGCTGGCCCTTGCCGACAGCGCCCTAGCCCTGAACCCCGCCGACACCACACGTTGCTGGCTTATGAGCGAGAAGGCCGTGACGCTTGTCGACATGGGACGCATGGCCGATGCCGTGGGCGTGGCCCAAGGCGCTTACACCCTTGCCCGCAAGCTCAACGATGTGGAGGCCATGCTCAACCTGCGTGGCACGATGGGCATAGCCTACAGGCGGCAGGGCATGACCGACTCGGCCCTTGTGCAATATAAAGAAGGTATAGACATGGCGCTCGCGGAGCAAAACACAGAATATGAGATCTATCTAAACAACTGCGTCACGGTGCTCTACTCTGAGAGCAACCGCTTCGACGAGGCACTCCACTATGCCCGTAAGACCGAGAAGGCAGCCGCAGCAGCCAACGACACCGTTCAACGCCTATCGGCAAGGGCCAACATCGGCGGCATCTACATGCGGCAGAACAACTACAAGGCAGCGCTCCACGCCCTGCTGCCTTGCTGGCCCGAGGTGAAGAGGGTGGGGTATAACGTGCTAACGCTGAAGTTTTTGTCCGTCATCCTGAAGTCGTACAGCTCCCTGGCCGATTATCAAGCCGTCGACAAATACATGAGATATGCCGACCGCGTGATGGCAGGCATGGCAACCAACAGCAACGGCGTGTTGGGCATTCTGGAGGTCAAGGCCAGCCTGCTTGGCGCACAACACCGCTACAACGAGCAGCTCGCCCTGATAGACAGCATCATGGCCTCGGGCGCACAGAACCAGGCCATGCCGCTGGAGAAGATGCTGCGCATGAAAGCTCTCTGCCTGGAGAAGATGGACCGCAAGGCTGAGGCACTGACGCTCATGAACAGGGCTTTCAATCTGCTCGACTCGGTGAAGCAGAGCGACATAGAAAAGAGCATGAGCGAGTTCTCGGTAAGATACAAGACGCTGGAGACGGAGAAAGCCTTGGCAGAGCAGAAGCAGCAGACGGCAGAGAAAGCCAACCAGGTGCTGTGGCTCGTGGTGGCCGTGGCGGTGCTCGCCGGCGTGCTGGTGCTCATGCTCTATAAGCGGCGCATTGCCGCCCAGCGTGCCTTGCTGCACGAGAAGCAGAGCTACATTGACGGTCTGGAGAACGAGCGCGAACGCATTGCCAAGGAGCTTCACGACGGTGTGTGCAACGACATTCTGGCCTCCAAACTGCTGCTTGCCACCGACAGCCGTCAGGCAGAGGCCTATCTTAACGACGTGTGGCGCAATGTGCGTCAACTCTCACATGAGCTCATGCCGCCCAGCTTCGAGAACGTGACCCTCGACGCCGCCGTGCGCTCTTACGTGGCAACCGTAGGCAACAACGCCAAGAACAACGTGAAGCTCCATATCGACAACACCTTTGCCTGGCAACTGTTGCCCCAACGGGTGGCTTACGAAACCTACCGCATCGTTCAGGAGGCAACGAGCAACGCCATAAAGCACGGCAGCGGAAGCATAGACATCTCGCTCACGGTCGAGGACGATGTCCTGCGGGTGAGCATCGTGAACGCTGTGGGCACAGCAAGCGCCGTGAGCAACCCTGACAGCGCCTGCAACCCCACCGACGGCCCGAAGCAGCCCCACGGCAGCGGCATAGGCCAGCAGACGCTACAGAAGCGTGCCGACCACATAGGCGCCAAGCTCACCGTAGAGGCCGTGGGCACACACCACACGCTCACCCTCACGCTTAAGCTCCACACAGAAAAACAAACCGTAAAGCAAGCACAACAATGACAATTCTTATCGTCGACGACCACCCCATCGTGAGGAAAGGCATACACGCCTTGCTGGCTTCGGCGTTTGCCGACGCCGAGGTCATGGACGCTTCCTGCCTGAAGGAAGCCGAAGAGGCATGCTCCACCCGCAACGTGAACATCATGATAACCGACCTCGACCTTAACGGCGAGAGCGGTCTGACGCTTATAAGGCGCGTGCGCGACATCCTGCCAAGCCTTCAGATCGTCATCTACACCATGCACGAGGAGCCGTGGTCGGTGTGCCAGATGGCCGACATCGACACCGAGGGGGTGGTGATGAAGAGCGACAACGCCAGTGAGCTGGTCAAGGCGGTGAAGAACCTCAACGAGGGCAAAGGCCACTACAGCGCCACGTTCGTGCGTCTGCTCAACGCGCTGAAGCTACAGCCCGGCCGCTTGTCGGAACGCGAGCAACAGGTCATAGACCTCACGGCAAAGGGCCTCTCTACCTCCGACATGGCAGCGCAGCTCGGCATCAGCGCCAACACCGTCGAGTTTCACCGCCGACGCATCATGCAGAAGCTCAACGTCGCCAACGCTGCCGAGATGATAAGACGCGCCACAGAGCTTGGGTGGAAAACAAACATCTGACAGAAACATGACGGACAAAAGGCTTTCACCCTTCCCGTCAGACCAACAGAAAATCTGTTCCCACTACGGAAAACCATAGTTCTTCCCCTACGGAAAACCATAGTTTTTGCGTTTTGAGCGGGGTTTACCCGGAAGAATAGAATTTCTCTTTTATTTATTTTCGCTACCTTTGTAGAAGACAGTTTATTAATTTCCAAATTTTCATCTACATGGGTACCGATATAAAGGACAGCATCACCACACGCGAAAAAGAGATCTTGTATCTCCTTTCAAGAGGCTTGAACAGCAAAGAAATTGCGGCGGAGCTGTTTATATCTGCCCACACCGTAGAATATCATCGCCGCCAACTGCTTAAGAAAACCAACTCTCGAAACATCGCACAGCTCATAGGAAACGCTTTCCGCATGGGCATCTTGTGAGCCGTCGGCTAAAAACATGAAGGAAACGAATAAATTTTTTTAAACCATAGGCTTATGAAACATTTTAACCTCTACATGATGGGCTTAGCCCTCATCTCAAGTGTTTGTGCCACGGCGCAGACCCACCAGACACTGCCCCAACCCGTTCCGGGAGTGAAGGCGCAGCAGCTTTTCAAGAAGGCTAACAGCAGGGCTGAGGCACAGCGCCCCGACACAAAGCCCACCTACGCTCTGCCCACCAAGGGTGTGCGCATGGTGCCTCTGGCACAGATAGCCAAGACACAACGCGCCGAAAAGGCCGACGAGATGGTGAAGAAGACCTTGCTCACAAGCTGGAGCAAAGCCATCGACAACTACACACCGGAGACGGGCAAGATAACATACGACAAGTATGGCCGCTTCAGCGTGGTCGACTACGGCTCTTATAAAGACCTCTACACCTACACCACCGACGCCAGTGGTGCCAAGTGGACCACGAAGCTCGTGCGCCGTCAGACAGGCGACTACATTGAAAACCTTTACAAGGAAGAACGCACGCTCGATGCTAACGGCCATGTGACGAAGAGGAGCATTTACGACAACCGTTATGGTGAAAAGGACTTGACGCTGAAAGAAGAGTACGAGTACGACTACGGCCAAGACCCTAACGGCGTTGAGGTAAAATCTGTCAGCTATGACCTGTATGACGGCATCAACCAACCCAACGACGCCACTCTGCGCAAATGGTTCGCACCAACCAAGAGCTATATTGAGGTAGTCTACTCCCCCCGAGAAGAAAAGGTGGAGATTGTTGTCGACAGAACCGACTACATCATCAAGAAATACAGCAAAAACGACAATGGCGACTGGGAGCTGTCGGGCGAAGAATACCACTACTACTCGGCAGAGGGCCGCGATCTGGGACAGATGGAGTGTTCTTTCGCCCACGGCACCATCTATAACGGTTCTGGCAACAGAACAGAGCTGCAGCCCGACACACCCGAAGCAGGCTTCACCACCGAGATCGACTATGTGATGTACCCGTACACGGTGCCTACAAACACATGGGTGTATAACGGCAAAAAGGTTTACAGCAACAATTATGAACTGCCAAAGACACAGGCCAACGGCGACTTCTCATACAAACGCTACAAGTATGACACCTCAAAGGGCGCGTGGGTGCTGACGACTGCACAGATAGGCACATGGACCCCCGAGGGCTTGCTGCAAGAAACCTATGAAGAGTATGAGAACGGCGAGCTGGAATGGCGCGAGACAGGTCTCTACAAATATTCGGCCACGGGCGAAGAAGAGGGCTATGTGCTCCCGTTCAAGAACGGCGGCTATGTCATAGAGACCGACATCACGGGCGTAGACGGCAGCTATTACACCTTCTACGACAAGAACAACAACGTCACACGCCGCCTCAGAGCCATCTATAAAGACGGCAAAGACTCTGGCTCATATGATAGCGCCGTGCCGAATGCAAAAATCTACGAAGAGTGGAAGGGCGGCAAGTGGGTAGCTGTAACCACTGACCTTATGATCGGTGATGGCGCCAACCACATGGAGGTGAAGTTTAACGCCAAGGGCCAGATGACCCAGTGGGACGAGTATGAGAATGGGCTTCACACCGAGCATGTGGTTTACACCTATCTCGACAACGGATATATCGAGGAGTCGTATAACACGATGACCAACAAGGTGGACGAATACACCAAAGCAACCATCGACGCCGACAATGTTGTCACCTACATCAACTACGAGTATAGCAGCAGCACAACCAGCAGCCAGATAACATGGGGCGAGAAATACGTTACCTACCCCACAGGCAAGCGGATCATCTACAGATGGGACACCGACACCCAGGAGTTTGTTCTGGAAGCCACCACGGTAAATTCGCTAACCTCAACGGCAGCCGACGGCACACGAACCACCATCTACCGCGAGATCGACGACAACGGCAACGTTGTTGAAACGCGCAAAGACGTCAATTATAGCAATAATGGCGTAACCCGTAACGAGTCTTATACAAAGGTTGACGGCCAGTGGGTAGGCGAATACAAGAGTGAGGAGGAGGCTGTAAAAGTGCCCCTGTTTGAGGCATTTGAGATGCAAGACCCCGTTGCCTGCAACGACGAATATTTCTACCCCAGCGACATCGACGACGAGGTGGATTATACTGTGTTTTCAAACAACACTCGATGGGGATGGAAAGACGGTAAGTGGGCGGTGCACCTCCAGCATGCTACCGCTTTCAGCCAGCCCGATGCCAACACGCTCACGCAGACCGACACTTATATCTTTGATGAGAGCGCCTACAATTCGGGAAGCAGATACACCAAGAGGGTAACCACCTTTACCAAGAAGCGCGACAGCCGTCACTACCTGCTGGAGACAACACGGATCCTTGACACAGTGGATAAAGACGATAAAACGACAAACATCGATGAGAAGACAGAGAACATCACAACCTACACCTACAACGATGAGGGTCTGCTCACATCGGTTACGGTAATGTCGTATCTCACTGATCGTGCAGCTGCGGCTGAAGCATCGGCAGCATCGGCAGCACAGGTGGCTCGTGCAGCTGCCACACGCGTGCTCCAGTCTACTGTCGTGACCAACTACTATTACACCGAGCTCGACGTGGTGAACGGCATCACCTCTACCACCGCCGACGCCACCAAGCCCACCTTCGCCGTGAGCGGTCGCACCGTGAGCGCAGTAGGCAAGAGCGCTGCAATCAGCCTCTACACCCTCGACGGTCAGCTCGTTGCCTCCTCTGCCACAGGCCATGTTGAGGCTCCCGCTGACGGTATCTTCATAGCGGTGAGCGGCGCAGCAAAGTGTAAGATTGTTGTGAAATAGAACCTTCAGAACAAATGATGTCTCTTGACAAAGAAGAGACCACCATAACCCGTTAAATGAGGGAATAAAAAGCGCCAAAGGCGAACATCACCAAGGTAAAAGCCCCATGTGATGTTCGCCTTCTTTGTGCTCCATTTGTTCAGCGCGTTGAACACTTTTCTTCAAAATCTGTTCAGCGCGTTGAACATTTTTCTTGAAAATCTGTTCAGCGTGTTGAACATTTCAAAACAAACCGTTTAATCTTTTAAGCAGCCAATAGGGATAACATACACCCCGTCCTTTCGCTTATAAGCATATTGTCCAACACCAATAACCACAGCCATAAACGAGGGGGCAGGCATTTTTGTTGTGTCAAGCTTGTTAGCTAATTCTTTTAAGTTGTTAGCGCCTTCTTCTATTCGTTCTGTGCCGCCAAGTTTCACCTCAAGCAGAGCATAGCTACCGTCACGGCGATGAAGAACCGTGTCACACTCCAATCCGCTACTGTCTCTATAATGATAAAGCGAGCCGTCCAAAGCCTCTGCATACACACGAAGATCTCTCACCGCGAGGTCTTCAAAAAACAGTCCGAACGACTGCAGGTCATTAACCAGATCCTTTGGTCCCAGACCAAGAGAGGCGGTACCTATGCTTGGGTCAACAAAATGGCGCGTGTCGCTCGTTCTGATGGCCGCTTTGCTCCTGATGTTAGGATTCCAGGCAATAAGGTCTTCTATCACAAACAGGCGTTTTAAAGCCTTGATATAATCAACAACCGTACCTTCATCTAACGTGCTGGCATCGTTGGTGAGCATGTCTTTTCTTATTGTGGAGATAGACACCTGTTGCGATATGTTACGGGCATATGACCGCAGAAGCAGCTTTGTGCGCTCAGCACTTCGCTTCACTTTGTCCACTCGTTGTATGTCGTAGTCGACAACAGAATCAAAATAATCGAAGGCTTGGTCAAGGGCCACCTCCTTAGAAACAATCGTTGCCCAGGGCCATCCGCCACGACATGTTAGATAGGCAAGTTCTTCAACGCCAAGATTGTTTGTACAAGCCTCAATGTCCTTGCCCTCAAACAGATCTTTCAAGCTAACAGCACCTGATGATTCCCCCGACTCATAGAGGCTCATCGTGCGCATTTTAAGATGAGCAAACCGACCTGTGCCACTGTGGATGGTTGCGTCTGCTTCTGGCAAGACAGAAGAGCCTGTAAGAATAAACTGTGAAGGCTCACCTCTTTTATCCACTTCGCTGCGAATGCTGTCCCATATTGCCGGCAAAGCCTGCCACTCGTCTACAAGACGCGGCGTGGCACCTTCAAGCAAGGTCTTGGGGCTGAACTCTATCATCTGAGAGCTTTGCATCAACACGCTGGAGTCGCCCAAGTCGAGCACGCTCTTTGCTATTTGCTTGGCTGTTGTGGTTTTGCCACACCACTTTGGACCCTCAATAAGGACAGCTCCCTTACCAAGAATTTTGCGTTCCAACAATCTGTCTGCAATACGATGCTTATATTTTGCCATATCTCATTGATTTTGAGTACAAAGTTAAGACTATTATTTCTAATTTCCAAACTATTATATAAAAAATTCCGGAATTTGTGAGTAAACTTTTCCTGAATTTGTGAGCGATTTTTTCCTGAATTTGTGAGCAAATTTTTCCTGAATTTGTGAATGGCTATAAGAGTTTTGAATTTTGAGTTTTGAATTTTGAATTGTTGCGGCTTTGCCGCAATTTTGAATTATTGAATTATTGAATTTTGAGTTTTGCGCTCGGCTCGTATAGACGCTTGCCTAAGAAAGAATTTTCCCTCTTAGACAAGGCGAATTCTTCACTCTTCACTCTTCACTCTTCACTCTTCACTCTTCACTTAATAAGCCCTTCCTTTCCAATGGCGCCAGCCCTTTTTTACCTTTTTACCTTTTTACTTTTTTACCTTTAAATCAGAGCCTCTTCACCCTTTCCTCAAAGGTTGCGCGGTCGCTGAGCGCCTCATTACGATATTTTGTGCGATAGTTGTAGACCGTGCTGTTGGCGAGGCCGAGGAAGGTGGCTATCTGCTTGCTGTCTTCCACGCCAAGGCGCAGGAGGGCGAACACACGGAGCCCCATGGTCAGTGTACCGCGTGTCTTCGGCTCGATGCGACTCTCAGGCACGAGCAAGGCATTGAAATTTTCAATGAAATCGGGGAAGATGTTGAGGAAGATGCTGTCGAAGCGTGCGAACAGCTCGTCGCGCGTGGTCACATTACGGTTGGCAGCCACGATGGCTGTCTCCATCTCGTCATATTTCTTTGCCCTCATCAGCTTCTTTATCTTCTTGAGTAGCTTGTCGCCCTCATCGATGTATGCCGAGCAGATGCCGAAGAAGGTGCCTATGTAGCTCTCCTTGATGATGTTGGCCTCAGAGAGCCGTTGGTTTATCAGCTCGTTCTGCTCATAGAGCTTCGTGAGCTGCTCGTTGGTGTCGCTGAGCTTCAGGTTAGCCTCATTGATCTTCATGTTTTTCTCCTTCACCTTGTGGCGTTGTCTGTGGGAGAACACGAGCAAGGTCACGGATATGATGAAGAGAATTATAATAATGTAGAGCGATATGTTAACCAAGCTCTGCTTCTCGTTAAGCTGCGAGAGATAGAGCCTGTTGGTGTCTTCCATGTCGTGAACGATCCACTCGCGCGTGATGCCGCCAAACTGGGTGTAGGCATAATAAGCATACTCCATATATTTTCTTGACCGCTTCACGTCGCCCCTGTCGTTGAGCACGCGGCTGACGTTATAGATGGCTTGCTCGTCGTAGGTTGCCGACTCTACGTCGCAGATAGCAGCCTGCAGCAGACAGTAGAACGCTTCGTCGGGTCGTTGAAGCTTCTCCAGCAGGGTGTAGCGCCTGAAGTTGACCACGGCGTTTTTTTGGTCGTCAGGCTCAAGCTGTTTCAGCCTGTGGTTGCAGAGAGCCAATGCTTGTCTGTAATCTTCGGCATCGAGCAGTTTAAAATAAAGGGTGTTGAAACGTGCTTCAGAGTTTTCAGGTGCCACAAGCAGCAGCTTCTCTGACAGATCCTTGGCTATGCGTGTGAAAATCTGCCTGCTTTTGGCGTTGCGCGTGTCGCGTGCCAGAGCATTATAAAGTTTGCTTTTAATGTAATAATATTCCACTTCCGCATCGGCAAAAGTGGTGCGTTCCAGACTGTCGATAAGGAAACGGGCCTCGGCATAATAGCCCGAGTTGAGATATTGCGTAGACATGCGGCAACGGCTCTCGCTCACCTCGCGGTGTTCGCCCACCATCTTGGCACCGTCCAGACAGCGCTGTTGCCACAAGATGGCAGAGTCGTTGAGAAAGACCCTGTATTCGTCGTGCAGCTTGTTCATGATCGCATATCGCTCCTTCCAATGTGTTGCCACGGACAGTTCGGTGCGGAGCTTTGTTATGCGTTGCTCGCGCTTCTTGCGGTAGGTCTTGTAATTGTCCACAGCCTCGTCGAGACGTTGCAGGAGCTGGTCTGTAGAGGTGTGCTTGGCTTCTTCGACAACGTCAGCCACGGGGTTGCCCGCAACTTTTGTTGCAGCCTTGGCGTTTGCCAGAGCGGCAGGAACGCATATTGTGAGGATGATGATTAGACGCAGAAATTTATGCATGCTTCATGTAAGGTTTTTAAAACTGTTAAAGGTAGAATGTTGTTTTTGCACATCGAGCTTTTAGAGCGTTGTCTTGTTGCCCGAGTGCGGTTTATAATGGCTTGTTTCAAATGCAAAGGTAGCGATAAAAGGTTGAACAACCAAGATTTTGGCCAAAAAATATTTTCTTGTTTCACTACTGATTTTCTGTATGCTTAAAGATGCTAACACGCTGTTTTATAGGCTTTTAAATGGTTGTTGAGGTGTTTTTGCGTCTGCTTTTTTACTACGCACGCATGTGTCGTGTTTAAATAATGCGTAATTTTGCATCAGAAACATAAAAATCAGAAGACAAAAAATCAGATCTATATAGAGCGAAAGCTCAACCACATTTAGCCAAGAAAACCGTTAGGTTTACCGGGAGCATCTCCGAGCAATAGATGTCTCATCCGGCGCAAATCACTATATTTTTAAATAGCTCTACTGCTGTAACAAGCGACGTGGGTCACCTCCACGATTAATAGCTTTTAAGGAGGTGTGTATTGCCGTGAGGCAAATGCTGCGTCAGGCCACCTGGTACGGGCAGACAGGGATCTGCTTTGTCATGACCAAGACCGCAATGTTGAAAGGTTAAGGCCAAGCAGTTGTAGAAATGAAACGTTTTCTTAAGCCAAGGTCTGGTTGTGGACGGCCAGACCTTGGTGAGAACGTTCATCGCAAAATCTTTGGAGAAAAACATGGTTCCATTTCATAAAATCCGTGAGCGAGATAATGACCATCGCTTACGGATTTTTTCGTTTACACAAAAAAAGAATGCGCCGCCATCAACGGCGACGCATCTCGCATGATTTTCAAAGATCCGAAATCTTTAAACCTAAAAACAACTATAGTAAATTCAAATAAAAACGCTTCTTTCGGATTGCCCATCCGCTTTGTTGGCGGTGGGCTGGTTATTACACGCAAATCCGAAAGATTTGTTACCCTGCCAATCATTTGCTTTTTTTTACTTATGTGCTAAAACTATTCCTATATTTTTTTAAACAAACGTTTTTGCTTTTGTAGCTCTGCCCACTTGTGAAAAAGTGGGCAGAGTGTTCAACGGTGAGTCTTGTTCGCTTGCTGTTTTGTTGCGACCAACAAGCTACATGTTGTCTCATCTGTGGTGTTTTGTCAAAGTTTCGCTATTAAAGCGTGGTCTAAAAGATTGTTTTGTAAATAATAACAGATAATTGTCTTTTTCTTTTCGATGATAAAGTTACTAACATTTTTTCATATCACGAATATGTAGTAAAAAAAAAGTAGATAAAATGACTCCTCGCTTCCGTATATCTGTATGTAATCAGCGTTTTATGAAAAAGACGAACGTCAAAAACAGTAGTTGGAATATAATCAATTATACTCGCTTCACTCGTGAAGTTATTGGAATTTATTGGGAGTTATTGGAAGTTAACTCGCTTCGCTCGTGAAGTTAACGGCCAAATGCTTTTTTTATTGAGATTCTTCGACAATGTTCTTTTGAGAAGAAAGGCATATGTCCGCTAACTTCCGCTAACTTCCAATAACTCCACGAGCGAAGCGAGTTAACTCCCGATAGCTTCCGCTAACTCTACAAATTGAAAAACTCCGTAAATGCCTTCACGCAATATTCATGGTCGCGTACGCTGCCCGTTTCTCTGCAGCTGTGCATGGCCAGAATGGCGTTGCCCATGTCGACACCGCGAAGAGGAATCGACGAGGCGAGGATGTTGCCAAGCGTGCTTCCTCCAGCCACGTCGCTGTGGTTGACAAAGCGCTGGCACGGCACGCCGGCCTTCTCACAAAGCGCTGCGAAGACAGCTGCCGAGGCAGCGTCGCTGGCATATTTCTGCGCGGCGTTAAACTTGATCACGGGACCGCCGCCAAGCATGGGGTGGTTCGTGGGGTCATATTTCTCAGGATAGTTGGGATGCCATGCGTGGGCGTTGTCGGCAGAGATCATGAACGCACGCTCCACCGCCTGATAGAACGCCTCCTCGCTGCCGCTCTGTGCCATGCCTATGCGCTTGAGCATGAACGCGAGGAAGGGGCTTGCCGCGCCTTGCTTGGTCTGCGATCCCGTCTCCTCGTTGTCGAAGATGGCGAGCACCTGCGTGGTGTCGCTCAGGTCGGCAGAGAGCATGGCCTCCAGACCGGCATAACACATGGACAGGTCGTCGAGACGGCCCGACGATATGAACTCGTTGTGCACGCCAAAGGTGCAGGCGGGTGTGGCGTCGGCGAGGTAGAGGTCGAAGTCGAGAATGTCGTCGCGCTTCACCTCGCGCTCCTTGTTCAGCTCCTCCAGGATGATGTTCATCAGCAGGTTGCCCTTCTCCAGCTCATCGGTGACCTGTCCGAGCAGGGGCAGCACATCCTTCTGGCGGCTCAGTTTCACACCGTCGTTGACCTGTCGGTTGAAGTGGATGGCGAGGTTACTGATCTGTAGCAGCGGGCGCTGGACGTGGAGCAGCATGGTCTCGGGACTAAAGGCGTCGGCACCTCGCACGATGACACGTCCTGCGATGGTCAGCGGACGGTCAAACCATGTCGACATTATGGGGCCGCCATAGACCTCGGTGTTGAGCTTCACCATGCTACCCTCTGCCAGCATCTCGGCGTTGGGCTTTATGCGGAACGTCGGCGAGTCGCTGTGGGCGCAGATTATGTGGAAGCCGGCGTCGGCAATGGGCTTGCGGCCTATGCGGAAGGCATATACCGACGAGTCGTTCTTGGTCACGAAAAAGCGGTCGCCAGCTTTCAGCGTGCCGAGCGGCATGCATGGGTCCAGACGGCGGAAGCCATTGGCTTCGAGCATGTGGGTGATGTTTCTTACTGCCAGGAAGTTTACTGGCGATGCGTTGAGAAAATCTAACAGTCGATTGATCATAGAGGTTTCTTGTGTTTTGTTATGGCGCCCCGCAAGACAGCGTTGCGCCGTTCATTTTTCTGCAAACTTACATAAAAAAGGTGAGAAATAAGCGTTTTTATGTATGATTGCCGAAAAATAATGTTCTATTTCATAGCACGTTTTCTCGCCATGGCAAAGCTCAAGCAAGCTTGGCTCTGCTCATCTGGCTTAACGAAAACGTTCCTTTTCAAGGCACCTTTTCTCGCCATGGCAGAGCTCAAGCAAGCTTGCTCTGCTCATCTGGCTTAACGAAAACGCTCTTAAGGTTGCGCAAGGACATTTAATGTTTACATCGCGCTTCGCGCTCGTTGTTTTTTAAAACATTAATTTCCATTAATTGAACATTAATTATCATTAATACGCGCTTCGCGCCAAATATTTATGAATCATTAATTATTAATTAATACGCGCGTAGCGCGAAATATTGATGGAAATTAATGGGTCATTAATGATAATTAATGTTCAAAAGAAACACGAGCGCGAAGCGCGATGTAATTAATAATCTGTGCAGAAGTTCAGACGTTAAAACGTCTTCATCGTTTCAGCATGCCGCCGTTGCGCATGCCCTTCTCCACCTCTTTCCATAGCTCGGGTCGGGCGATGAGGTGGCAAATGTCGAAGACCATGAGTCCGTCGCTGAGCTTGATGTTCATCTCGATGGCCTTGCCCAACTTTGTCGGTTCGCCATAGAGCTGGTCGACGAGCAGACCGCCGTAGACGGCATGTCCGCCGAGGATGGTGCGCAGGTGCTTGCATGAGCCCTCCACGCTGTACCATGTGCCGCGCTGCGTCTCCGAGTCGGTCTCGTTCTTCACGCCCTTGGTGTTGCGTTCAGCCTCCGCGATCGTTATGTCGGTGTAATAGTTGCCGGTGGTGTAGAGGTCGAGCAGCTCCATGTAGCCTGTGCGCTTGTAGGTGGGCGTAGCCCAGTCATAGTCGGCAGACGGATTGTAGGTGTTGCTTGCGAAGTTGACGCCCACCTCATAATAGCTGGGATACCATGCCCCCGTGTAGGTTCCGAACGAGATGTCGGGCCTTGCAGCCTTCACCGTGGAGCGCAGGTCAGCCATGGCATCGTGTATGACCTGTGATCGCCACTCGATCCACTTGTTGAAGAGCGGTCCTCGCTCCACATGCCATTTCTTGTCGTTGCCCTTCTTCCATGTGAAGATGTCCGTGGGCCAGTTTTTTATTTTCTTGCCCTGCCACTGCTCAAAGGCAGAGCGCGAGAGGTCACTAAAGTCGGCCTCTATACCGTCGTAGCGCACGCGGTCAAGAATTATACCGTCGAGCTCAGGATAAGCCTTCACAAGGTCAGTGAGCACCGTCTTGATGTGCTTACGGAACGACGGGTCGATAGGGTTCACCATGGCCGAGTATTTCTGTTTCTGCTCCATGATCGATTTCATGCCCTCAGGCGTGTAGACCGTTGTTGCCCATTCGGGATGGTCGGTGTAGGTCTGTCCTCGGTCAAAAAAGTTATGTCCAGCCACGAAGCAGTTGAGCGTTGCCTGCACCTTGATGCCCAGACGATGGGCAACGGTGATGAAATGTCCCAGATAATCGAAGTCGGCGCGTTTATATCCGTGCCAGTCGCGCATCTTCGGGGCGTTGGGTGTGTCGAAGAGCACCTCTCCAGTGATTGGTCTCACGTCTACCGCCACGTCGGTGAATCCAAGGTCATGCACCTTCTGCAGATAGAAGTCGATGCTGTCCTTATGACTGAACCGGCCAAAGTTAGCCTCACCGTCGATCCACATTATCGCGCGTTTTGCGGGCTGTGCCTCCTTCGCGTCCTGGTCCAAAGGTTGCCCCGCCGCCCATACATTTGTCGACATGAGGGCCATAACAGCCACCACAGCCGTTTTAATAGCCACAGCAGCCGTCTTGAAAAATTTTGTTTCCATAACTAACAGAAAGTTTGGTTTTAAGATGAATAATCGAAGTTAAATTATAGCAGAATTAAAGTTACTGTTTCAAATAGAAAAGATCATTAAAAAAGGTGCGCCAAATCATAATATTAATAATTCGGCACACCCTTTGAGGTTAATGAGAACAATCTTGTCTTCTAAGTAAAGAGCTTATTAAGTGAAGAACGAAGAGTGAAGAATTCAATAGCCTTAGCTATTCACTCCCCTCCATAAGGGGAGGGGGAAGCCGCGCTATTGCGCGGCGCGGGGGAGGGGCTTTCCTTCAACGCTCCATCCCATAATGGTCGACACCTGAGGAATGACCGACATCGCAATCTTGCACTGGCCCTTGAAGCTCGGATGCCAGCAGGCGCCCAGCTCCGTCTCCGTGTTCACCACGCGGTCCATGGGGTTCGCCATATACACCTTCTTCATCTTCAGCGTCTCCTTGGCAAGCTCCGCCATGGCAGCCTTGAGATAAGTGCTTGCCGAGTGGGCGGTGATGCAGAGCACGGGAGTGTCCTCGCCATAGTGTGCCTTGATGTTCTTGATGAGCTTCACATAAGCGCCCACAAACTGCTCCGAGGTAGGTATGGCCGTGGGTGAGAAGTCGTTGGTGCCGAGGTTGATCATGACGAGGTCAGGTGTGTAAGCCTTGAAGTCGTAAGGCTCCATGCCGTGGTCGTCGAAGATTCGCATCCAGCGGTCAGGCATGTTGTTTACAGACACGCGCACGCTGTCGCCATAATGGCGTGTCATGCCCTGTCCAGAGTGAGCCACAAGAGCATAGTCGGCATCGAAATAGTTGGCCACCAGGCATCCGTAAGCCTGGTTACAGTTTTCTGTCTCCAGCTTGAACGGGTCTGTGCGGTTGTTGCTCTCTGTGCCGAAGCCGCAGGTGTAGCTGTCGCCTATGACCTCTATGAAACGAGCCTTGGGCTTGACGGCTGTGAGCGTGGCGTTCTTGTCGACGATCAGCTCCTTCACCGTGGTGCAGCCATACTCGCCCTCGGTGCATTTCTGTAGGCGCAGCGTGTGGGTGCCCTTGGCGAGCTTGTCGGCGAGGGAGATGGTCTGCTGATCCTTGCCGCTGACCTTGATCTTCTTTATCCACTTGCCGTCCACGAACACGTTATGGTAACTTGTGCCCTCGTCAGAGAGCACCGCTGCTATGCGGCTGCCCGTAAACCGGGTCTGCATGTACACGCCTGTCCAGTCGTAGCGCACGCTACCGTCCTGGAGGTGCTGCACACGTCCTGTAAACGTGATCTGGTTTTTGTCGCCGGCCGACACACGCTTGTCGGCAGCTGTGGCAATGGTGCCACACATACAAATCATTGCCACGAGGGCTAACAGATGTTTTCTCATATTTTTTTTCCTATTTAACACTTTCTACATTCAGATGTTTCACATTGCTCTTGAACGCGCCGGCCTTTTGCAGCGGGAAGAAGAGGGCACGCAGGTAGCGCATGCTTGTGGTGGGTTGCCACACATGAGGAAGAGTCTTCACGTTTGGCATCTTGTCGTAACGGCTCTTCTCCTTGTCTATGACATAGAGGCGTTGCTCGGCGAGCGTCTCGCGCTTCTCGCCGTTGACATAGAGCGTTGTGGCGGCTGGTGTGGTCTCTATGGTCAGCTCCACCTCGCCCTCGGTGGGGAGGGTGTAGTTGAACGTGTCGAGATAATCTTCGCGCTGGTAGCCCAGACGTCCTGTCACGGGGTCAGCGAGGAAGAATGTCGACTGTGGACCGTAGAAGAGTACGGTGCCCTTGGTCTCGGCCTTACAATCCACAGTGAAGGTGATGCGATGTCCGAAGCCCACCTCGTTGACGGGCAAACCCAAGTTGTGTCCAGCCTTCACCTCGTTGAGCGACATGGGTGCCTTGGTGCGTCCCATCTCGTTCACACCTGGCGCCTCGCTGAGCACACCCTTCTTCTGCTCAAACTGGTCGTAGGGCAGGGTGGTGAGCGCCGCTGTCCAGGTCTTGTCGGCGATGACCTGCAGCACGGGGAATATGCGGTCGTGCATGTCGGCTACCGTTATGCCGTTGCCGTAGATGTCGTTCCACAGGGCAAACATGCCGCCCACGATGCAGGGATCGTTCTCCTCAAGCGTCACGTTGCGGAACACGCGCGGTGTCCAGGTGTTATAGAGGTTGTCGAGCGGCAGATAGTCGTGATAATAGTCGGCCATAGGCACGATATAGGTCTGCCAGTCGGTCATGCTGATCATCTTCCATCCCTGGCGTTTCATCTCTACGGGGTCGGCCATGTCGTTAGACCACAGGCCCATGGTCACGCCCTTCTGGCGCACGGGTGTCGTGCCGTCGGCATGAGAGAGCGCACCCCACACCATCGGACTCTTGCCGTAGCTCTCGATGAGGGCGAGGTAACGGTCGGTGTAGGCGCGGAACTTCTCTTTTAGCGCCTGTGTGGCGTTGCTGTATTCGTCGGTGCCGATATGCACATACTTGCCTGCAAACACGGGGTCCTTGCCCGACAGATACTCCTTGAAGAGATTGTCCATGAAGGTGTAGACCTCGGGGTTGAAGATGTCGAAATGGTCCATTCCATATTTCTCTGAGGCGAGGCTCGGCTTATACTGTGTGAAGGCAAGCACATGGCCCGGTGCGTCGATCTCGGGGATGATGTCGACAAACTGTGCGGCAGCCTCATTCACGAGTGCACGAAATTCGGCCTTGGTGTAATGTCCGTCCTTGGCAGCGAGGCCGGGGTAGGTGTCACACTCAAGACGGAAGGCGCTGGGGGTCTGCATCCAGTCGTCGTCAAAATACTGCTTAAACCCATTGTCGTTAAGGTGCAGTTGCAGAGTGTTCATCTTATAGTAGGCCATGATGCGTGCCAGCTTCTTTATGTATGGCATAGGCACAAACTTACGGCCCACATCGAGCATGAAGCCACGGATAGCATATTGCGGCTTGTCTACAGTTGAGCCACAGGGCAGCGACGGCTGCTGTTCTGACAGCTGAAGCACGGTCTGCAAGCCCCAGTAGAGCGCCTTTGGTGTGGCTGCTGTGATGTCGCAGGTCGTGCCGATAGTCATGCGGTAGCCTTCGGTGCCGAGCGCCTTGTCCTTCTTCAGCCGCAACACGATGTCGCCGGCCTTGGCTTTGTTGCCTGTTGCAAGACTCATCTGTCGGCCTGTGAGCAAGGTGTAGTCGTGGCAGAAGGTCTGGGCTATGTATCTGAGCGCCGGCGATGCGACCACGATCTGTCCGCTGGGCTGCATCTGTCCTTCGCCACCTTGCCACTGTGTGAGCTCTGGCACAACAAAAGGTTTCAAGTTAGCAGCCCATCCAAATAATGAGCCGCTAACAAGAAATACAATCAAAACCAATTTGCGATAATTTCTCATTGTCAATATTGTTTTTTTTAGAGTAAACTAAAAGAGCAATGAGGCCCATAGAGCCGCATAAGTTCTATAGGCCTCACAAACTATTCATATTTCTGCAGCGGTCGTGCAGACCAGTCGTCGGCGACATAGCTGTCAGGGTAGACAGACTGGTTGACCACGTTGCCGTCCCACTCGCGGATGTAGGTGCTGAAGCGGCGCTGACCCTCTTCTAACACGAAGATGCGGGCTCCAGCCTTCAGGTGGTTATACTCGGTGTTGCCACCCGAATAGCGTCCATAGCCAAGCACAATGTTGTGATAGAGGGTGGTGTAATCGTTATCGTGGTCGTGGCCTACGAAGATGCCCATCACATCTTCACCCTCCATCATGGCGGTGAACATGCCCGAATTAAACTCTGGGCCGCAGCACTGCTCACGACGGGTGCCTATCATGGCCACATTCTGGTTTTCGGTGGCATATGTAAACTCGGGCAGCGCGATGTGGAAGAAGGCGAGCGCTGGCAGCGTTTTACCCTTGTTAGCATCTTTCAGTGCCTGTGCCTGCTGTCTGTACCAGCTTACCTGGTCGAAGGTGAGCCATGCGTAGGTGCCGTGGCTCTTGTCTTCAGGAAAGCCCTTGGGATAGCTGTGCGAGTCGAGGCAATAAAGCACGGCGGCATCGTTCTTGCCCTTGCGTTCTTTAATTTTCACCACATAGTCGAGCTCTTTGGCATTGCTCAGGTCTGGCAAGATATTGTTTTTTACGCCACGCGCAATGTTGTATAGCTCGCGGTTTGTGAGGCCCTGCTCGCTGTCGTGGTTGCCAAACTCGTAGACAAAGGGTATGTTATACTTGCTGATGCAGTTGAGCACATCAAGCAGGTTCTCCTTGGCGGGGGTGCCATAGATAATGTCGCCCGTAAGCACGATAAGGTCGGGGCGTTCTTGCGTGAGCACATTTTCAAGAACCTTTAACGCAGCCTTTGATGCCTTGCTACCATTATAGTGAATATCGGTAAACTGTGCAATCTTAAACTTACCATCGGCATTAAACTTAAGGTTTTGTGCGATGGTGGCTGTGGTGGCCAGCAAGAAGGCAACCGCCAACGTAAATAGTTTTTTCATTTTATATATTTTGAATGTCGTCTTCTCGTTAATACTTCTTCAAGATCTCCTCACACAGCATAAGGCTCTTTATCATCATGCGTGGAATGTGGAACGGGCCCTTGAAGAGGTTACCCTTGGCGGGCTGAGCCACGGTGCCGTCGCGATGGAGGTAGCCATACCATTCGCCCATCTCGGTGTCGGGGAAGTGGGCATAGGTCCACTCGCTGATGCGCTCATGACGATAGAGATATTTGTCGTCGCCCGTTACGAGGAACGCATAGAGAGACGCAATGATGGTCTCGGTCTGCGGCCACCAGAACTTCATGTCCTGCGAATAGTCTTGTGCGGGCAGGTTGCGGCAGTCGCGGAAGTTGATGATGCCGCCATACTGCTTGTCCCATCCCCAGTCCCATGACCAGTCGAAGATGGTGAGGGCTGTGTCGAGGATGTTCTTGTCCCATCCGCGGTTCTTCGCCACGTCCATGAGGAACCAAGAGGTCTCGATGCAGTGGCCGGGGTTGATGGTGCGTCCCATGCAGGTGTCTACAAACTCGCCGTTGGGGCCTACCGACTCGAGCAGCGCCTTAAACTCGGGGTGCATGAACTGTGTGCGCAGCTTTTCTATCGACTCGTCGATCTGACGGTTGATGTTGGGGTCGTCGATGACCTCAAGCAGGCGTGAGCCCACGTTGATGAGAATCATCACGATGCTGTGGCCTTGCAGGTCAACAGCCGGCTCATATTTGGGTGTGAGGAAGCCCGGTGTCTCAAGAAAACGCTGTGTGTCCTTGAACAGCTTGAGAGCTTTCTCGGCGTATGTCTTGTCGCCTGTGGCGAGCGCATATTCAGACATGGCTATGGTGGCGAATGTCTCGCTGAACACATAACGGCGCTTACGCAGCGGCGTGCCGTCTTCGGTCACAGAGAAGAACATGTGGCCGTCGGTGTCGAAGCAGTGGTGCTCAATGAAGTCGAGCGTGCTCTTTGCTGCATCGAGCCATTCCTGCTTGTGCTCCACGTTGTTGTAAGCATAGGCGCAGATGAAGGCGAAACGTCCCTGGAACCACACGCTCTTGGTGGTATCTATCAGCGAACCGTCACGGTTAACACATGTGTAGACGCCGCCGTGCTTGCGGTCGAGACCATGTTCCATCCAGAACGGCATGATGTCGTTCACCAAGTCGTTCTTATACTTTTGTGCCCATTCCTGTAGATATTTTTTTGTATCCATAGCTTTTAGTTTTTTTATATTTGTCCTATATTTTTAAATTCTCTTGTTCAACGTTTCCTTGAGCCACGTTTTAAGTAGGTGTTCAAAATTAATTTAAATGATTCTATGCTCTATTTTGGTCTGTATTTTGAATACCTACTTATCATTATTTCTTCACGGAAGACTTATATTTGTCTATTCCTTCCTTGAGGTCCTTCCAGTAGTTATATTCCACCACATGGCAGATGTCGAAGACAAAATAGCCGTCGGCGGCGTTTATGCACGCGTCGACGCTGTTCTTCACAGCCTCGTGCTGTCCGCCGTTCTCGAAGCCCGAGGGGTTGCCCACGTCAGGACCTCCGGCAAACTTGACAGCGTTGCAGAGCAGACGCTTCGAGAGCGAGGCGAAACCTTGCATGGTCCACTCGCCGCCGCCATAGACGTTGGCAGCGCCGGCGTAGCAGCCAAGGAGCATGAAATCGAGCTGGTCGGCATAGCCATATTTCTGATAGTCGGCGTTTGCCCATGACGGATATTCGGCAGCGGGGTTATACTTGCGGCTGGCCCAGTTGACGCCCACCTCATAGTAGGTCGAATACCAAGCGCCGACATAGGTTCCTACCTTTATCTTCGAGTTGACGCCATGAACGGTGCTCACCGCCTTCTTCACAAAATCGTAGATGGTCTTGGCGCGGAAGGCGAGCCACTCTTTATAATATTTTGCCGATGCCGCCTTGCTGGCGTCCATGCCTGCCACGCCCACATCGTCGGGGAACCTGACATTGCTGTTGCCCACATACTCCTTAAACTTGCGCTGTGTCTCTGGCGAGAAGTCGGAACGCAGGTCGTCGTAGCGGCAGCGGTCGAGGAAGATGCCGTCGACATCATATTTGCTGAGGTCACGAAGGAGCTTAAGCAAGTAGATCTGCACGTCATCGTTGCAGGGGTTAAGAAACTTCGTGCCGTAGAACTCGGCGTCTGACGGGTCTGTAGATGTGAGATCCATCTCGTTCACCAGTCCGCGTTTCAGGCTCACCGTCGTCACCCATGCCTTCTTGTCGGCATCGCGGAACACCGCTCCCTGCTGTCCGAGACCGTAGGGGTAGAGGCATCCGCCGACAAAGGTGTTGAAGGCGGCGTTTACCTTCAGACCGAGGGCGTGGCCCTCATCGATGAACGCCTGCAGATAGTCCCATGTGGCTGTGCGCTCAAAATATTTATATTGTCCGTTCTCCCACACGTCGAGCTTCTTTATAGGCTCCGTCACGTTGGTCTGGTAGAGCACATCGCCCATGGACGGGCGCACGTCGACCACGATGTCGGTGAATCCCGCGTCCTTAACCTTCTGCAGATCCTCCTTGATGTTCTCCTGACTGTTGGCGTAACGCGGGAAGTTGGCTGCCGCGTCAATCCATATATAACGAGGCTTCAGCCCTGCCTCGGGATCGGTGGGTGTTGTTGGTGTTGTCGGGGTGTCAGGTTTGCCAGGTTGTTCCGGTGTGGGTGGTGTCTCTGGCAGCGTCGAACCGTTGTCGTCGCCGCCACATGAGGCAAGTGCCAACATGAGAACCGTTGAGATTGCGAAGATAACCTTTTTCATTAATATAACATTATAAATTAAGTGAAAAGTGATTTTATTTAAGCTAAAAGTGGAAATTGATTTAAGTGAAAAATGGTTTTAAGAGGAAATTGAAAAACGAAAACAGAATCCCTCTCTCCCATAGAAGAGAGAGGGGTTCTTTTCAAGAAGCCTTAGCCATTCACTCCCCTCTCCTCCGGGGAGGGGAAAAGCCGCGAAGCGGCGAGGGGGGAGGGGCTTTTATCTCATAAAGCAAGCACTCATCACCGCTCTCTGAGCGTTTCCGTCGTCACAGGGTTTGATGGTCTCCTTGCCGTTGATGAGCATGCACGAGCTGCCACCGCCGTCGAGGGCGAGCGCCTCGGTGCATCCGATGGCCGACATCTGGTTAGACACCTCGTCGAGCGTCATGCCAGCCACACCCTCTGTGACTTGACGTCCTTCGCACACGAAGAACACGAGGCGGTTGGTGCCCTTGGCATAGCCCACAGCCGTGCGGGGCTGGTTAGAGCCGCCTGCCACGTCGAGCATCTCATACTTCCATGAGTTCACCTGCACACCGTCATGCACGAGCACACCGATGCCGCCGATGCCGTTCTTCACATAGCTGTCTTGGTTCAGCGCCACGTCAGAGGGGTCTGGCGAGTCGGTGTCATAGACATCAGGGTCACACTTGCGCGGCTCGTCATACAGATAGTCGACGCCCGTCCACTTGTAGTAGGACCACTGTGCGCGGAAGTTGCCGTCCTTGTCCTGGAAGAAGAAGCCGAGGGTGGGATACCAGTAGTTTGTCCAGTCGAGCGAATAATAGGTCTGGTTAGGACTCTTCAGTTCACCGTCTTTGTAGACAGCGCTCTGCGAGTAGTAGAGACCTTCGTTATAGAAGAACAGTCCGCCGTTGATCACGACAGCCGGCTTCTCGTTGTTGTTGTAAAACTCGGTGGGGGTGTAGACGTGTTCAGCCACGAAATCGCCTTTCGCGTTCTTTGCCACATCTGAAGCCACCTCAAACTTAGCCGTTGCGGCGTCAGCCACAGCGATGTAAGCAATGGCGGCATCGCCGTCGGTGGTCTTGTCTTTCTTGTAGACGTTGAGATATTCGGGCAGGTTCTCAAACTGATCGCTGACGTTCACCCATCCTGCCTCCACGATGTTGGGGTTAGCCTCGGTGGGTGTTGGCTCAGGTTCAGGTTCGGGTTTGGGATCTGGAGCTTCAGGTCCGTTGCCCCACACCCAGTTGCCTAATATATCCTCATGATCCTCTGTGTTGCAAGAGGAGAGGGTCAGCATTGCCGCTGCTGTGAGCAGCATTGCCGCTTTGAAGCTGTACTTTTTCATTTTTTCTTTCTTGAAGAGTTGATTTCTTTCTTGAAGAGTTGACGGGTGGTGAGCAGAGAAGCCAGTAAAGCGGGAGCCTTGTCGGCTTCTC
>OQVL01000078.1_pt1 | contig 36117 bp, 18 predicted proteins | sample 1691501 | NCBI WGS metagenome assembly OQVL01 (sample SAMN03418253, study PRJEB22391) | human gut metagenome | biome: human-gut; feature: organic feature; material: feces | host: Homo sapiens | place: Tanzania | collected 2013-01 | reverse complement strand
ACTGAGGGTGTACGACAAGGTGTAATTTGAAACACTTGTCACCATGCACAACAGTTATGAACTGGCAGAGATGGAAGTATAGCTATTCGGTTCTTTTCTTGCTTGTCTGCCATATTTTGCCGACCATCGTTTCCATTATAGCCGACACAATGCGATTTTTCCGTATTTACAGGCGATTCTGACGGTGTTCGTGCCATTTGGCGATAGAGTATCCGCCCGAATGATTTCAACGCCCCAGAGAGTGTTTTTCCGCTTATCGCTTTCCTTGCCCCTTGATGGTCTAAAATATCAATGGATAAAAACAAAGGAAAAACAGATAATGATATTTTTATCCATTGATATTTTATTTTTATGTATTGATATTTCCGTGAGTGTGGTACTGTCTTCCAGACAGATCTTGTTTATTCGGTCGATTCGTCAGATTCGTGTTCCTTTCACCGCTTACGTGTCTTTTCCCGAACACGAATGGCAAGAATGGCACGAATGCTGTTTGGTCTAAAACAGCAATGGATAAAAATAAACATTCAAGATAGAAGTGCACAGTTTAACATATAGAGAGTGTCCCTCCCGAGGAGGTGCAGACGTTCTTGGAGCGTAGCGGAAAGGTCGTCTGCACCTCCTCGGGAGGCAAAACTACGACCAGCAATACAAATAACCAAAAAGGGAGACCGCTGTCTCCCCAAGATTAAGTAATTTTGTATTGCAAATGTACAATCACTTAACCCGTGAGCAAAGATACGCAATTTATCTGGGACTGCAAAGAAAAGACAGCAGGAGTGCCATTGCTCGGCAGATAGGTGTCTCACCCTCCACTGTAAGCCGTGAGATTTCGCGCAATAGCACGAAGTCTGGAAAGTATGTTTGGAACAAGGCCCATGATGTTGCCATCAGCCGGGTAACACGTACTCCTGGCAACAGGCGTACATCAGAAACATTGCGGTGGCGTATAGAGCAGCTTATAATGGACGAGCAATGGTCTCCGAAACAAATATCTGGCTGGCTCAAGAAGAACGAAGGCACGAGCATTTCCCATGAAACCATCTATAAGCTAATTCGTGCCGACGAAAGCGGCAGGCTGGCCAAGAACTGCCGCCACAAGATGAAATACCATCGCAGGCATTCAAAGGCCAAGGAAACAAAGGCTACCAACATAAAGAACCGCAAGAGCATCCATGAGCGTCCGATAGAAGCTGACGGCAAACGTTTTGGTGACTGGGAAATGGATCTTATTGTAGACAGCAATAGTAATGCCATTCTCACTATGATAGAGAGAAGTACCAACTACCTCGTCATGGCAAAACTGAAAGGGGGAAAGAAGGCTATGCCGCTCGCAAAGACGGTATGGAGGTTACTGTTGCCATACAAGGGCGAAAACCTGAAGACTATAACAACAGACAATGGCAGTGAGTTTGCCGCTCATGAATGGATCACTGAGAAACTTGGAGTTCCTGTTTTCTTTACGGATGCGTACTCCTCATGGCAAAAAGGCGCCGTGGAGAATACGAACAAACTTGTAAGGCAATACATTCCCAAAGGTATGGATATTAGTAGCGTGACGGACAAAAGAATTGCCTCCATTCAAGCGAAAATAAACAGAAGACCGAGAGAAAAACTTGACTTTTCGACACCAAAAGAAGAGTTCTTCAGAGTTTATTCTTAATTTTGCACTTGCTGGTTGACTCTATACAATGGATAAAAACAACAAAAAGATCCAAAACTGGGGCAATATATTTGCATTTTACGATTAGAATGATTATCTTTGCATCATTTCATACTAATTCAATAAAAAAATCATGAAAAATTCCGGAACAAAATTCTTACGTCTTCCGATTGTCATCATGCTGTCCATCATATCAGCATGGACATCCAGCCCTGCATCGGCTCAGGGCGTGCAGTTTGCTGAGGGCAAGACCTTTCAGCAACTCGTGGACAGTGCGAAACAGACTGGCAAGATGCTGTTTATCGACTGCTTTACCAAATGGTGCGGACCCTGCAAGATGATGGCTCGCGACGTGTTTCCCACAAAGGTATGCGGCGACTACATCAATCCCCGCTTCGTCTCTGCAAAGATTGACATGGAGGAAGGCGAAGGACCGACCGTCAGAAAGCGATTTGGCGTGAACGCCTACCCCACCATGCTCATCATCAATCCCAACACCGTGAAGGAGGAAGCCCGCATGGTGGGCGGATGCAGAGCAGAGGAATTCATCAGGAAGCTCGACCAGACCTTGTCGGGAGAGAGCCTCGCCTCCATGACCGGGAGGTATGAGAAAGGTGAGCGCGGCGATGCTTTCATGAAGACCTATATGGACAGGCTCGCCCAGGCTTACGACACGAAGCGACTCTCCTGCGTGGTGGCTGAATACCTGAAGGGCCGTGAAGACCTCGTCTTCACCAATGACACCATCGGCAACTACTTCCTTTACGTCACCGACGTGAAGAGCTCCGCTTTCCTCAATGCCTGGCATCGCCGTGCCGAACTGGCTGAGAAGCGTGGCGACTATGCCGTGAGGAACATGGAGCGTGCCTGGATGAGCTACCCTTATGCCAATTTCATCGACAGCAGGAACCACTTTGCCCTGGACGAGGAAGGCCTCAGGCAGTATGTGGAACTGATGAAGTCCGAGGGCGTGGAGAATGCTGACCAGACGGCTATGGAGGTGCGTCTGCGCCAGGCCCAGCAGGCCAAGGACTTTCAGAAGCTGTGGAATCTGATGAAGAACTACCCCAAGAACCTCACTCTGGGCAACGCCGCCGCCTGCAATCTGCTGAAGTCCATCAATGAAGGTTGCAAGGACACGAAGGTTCGCAAGGAAGTGTCACAGTGGGCTGCAAAGCGTGCCAAGGCTCTGAAGAGCGAAGAGGCAAAGATGAAGAAGCAGGAAACCGGTAAGCAGGAGCAGGCTGCCAACGCTCCGGAAGGCTTCCGTCAGGTCTCTTTCTCTGATGAATATGCCAGGTTTGCCGAGGCGCTGAAGAAGTAGGTTTTCGGTTGTCGGTTGTCGGTTGTATAGTGGGATAAACTGGCAAGCGACATCTACATTCCAACCGACAACCGACAACCGACAACCAACTTGTTTTCTATTCGGTTATGAGTAGAGTCTGTCACACTCGCGGTCGCTTGCCTGACGCGTGCGCATTCTTGCCACTTCGATGCCGCTTATATCCACTGGCTCGAATGTCTCTGCATCGAATGCCTCGGAATAGCGATAGACATAGCGTGTGAACGGACCAATGCGACGTAGGATCACTGGACGCTGGTCGGGCTTGTCGAGGAACTCCACATGCACATAGAGCTGTTCCTTGCCTTCGGCATCGGCAGGCGAGACACGGGTGAGCGTGAGGTCATTCTTCCAGTTCCATGTCTCTTTTCTGAAGAGCGCATTGATGCTGACGCTCCATTCCAGCGCTCCGAGGGTGTAGTTGAGTCCCTGATACATGAGTCCACCATCGGCAATGCTTCCCACTACCACCTTGCGCAGTCCTGTCTTCATCAGCGCATGGAGGAAATAATCCTGTATCTGCGGTATGGTGTAGGCTTTGCCGTCCTCAGCATTGACGTAGCAATCTTCGAGGAACGGGAAGTCTGCGGGCAGGGTCACGATATACTTTCTGTAGAGCCATGCTGCGTGGAGCACGCCTTTCTTGGTATATACGCCACCGTTGCCTCCGCCAAGAATACGGTAGGCCTTGGTGGCTGCTATCTCGAAGAATCTCAGTATGAGGGATTCTTTCATGCTCAGGTCTTTGTATGTCTTTTTCTCCATAGTTCGTTGTTTTTTTAGAGGGGGGATGAGATATTGGAATATCAGCCGGTAACGCGGCTGGCACAGTGGCGGCTTGGTCTTTTTAGTGAAGAGTGAATAGCGAAAAATCGCGCTGACGCAATTATCTGGGTTATTCTCGTTTTTTGCAAAAGTAATTATTTTTTTCTTATTCAGCAAGAAAAGGGGGAAACTTTTTTCAATACAAGTTCAAATACTCATATTCATTGCCCACGATGGAGAGGTAACGCTCGAAGTCTTCACGCTTTATCACTACTGTGCCACGGCAGTCATTGGGATGGAAACTGAGCGTCTCCGCCTCCTTGAGGTGATTGTCGAGGAAGAGGTGGACGTGGTGACCTGTGTCATTGATGAGCCCGAAAGGCGACACGCTGCCCGGTTCGAGCCCGAGATAACGCATCATCCGCTCCGGCGATGCAAACGAGAGCTTGCCGCAGGAAGGCAGTCCCTGCGATGTGAGCGTCGCCTTGAGGCGTGCTTCGAGGTCGTGGATGTCGAGGTCATGGTCGCAATGGAAGCAGATGAGATAATGGCGGTTGCCCTTGTGATTGCGCATGAATATGTTCTTGCAGTGCACGCTTCCGTCGTCTTTCCACCATCTCTTTGCCTCTTCGATGGTCTTTCCCTCCGGATGGTTGTAACAGGTAAACGGGATATCATGCTCCCGCAGGTATGTCAATACGGTTTCTTCTCTTGTCATATCAATAATTGTTTTAGGGATTGGAATGCCATTCGGGGAATCATCGTTGTCCCCGATTCCTGTGCAAAGGTACAAATAATTACCATACCTGAACAATTAAATCTGCCGGAATATTCGTTTTCTTTCGATATTTATTCTCGAATTACATTTTTTTATGTAATTTTGTCCCACAGATTATATAAAACCGAACAATATGAACATGCTTGAATTATCACAGAAACGCTTCTCCGCACGCAAATATACCGACGAACCGGTAAGCGACGAAGACCTCGCATACATCATGGAATGCGCCCGACTGGCACCATCTGCCGTCAACAGACAACCTTGGAAATTCATCATCGTGCGCAGCAAAGAGGCGAGGGAACGCCTTTGGAAAGCATACGACAGGGAATGGTTCCGGTCTGCCCCACTCTACATCGTGTGCATGAAAAGCGATGCCGAATGCTGGACCCGCCGCTATGATGACAAGAAGCATGGAGACATAGACGTAGCCATTGCCGCTGAGCATATCTGCCTGGCAGCTGCAGACCGCGGTCTCGGCACCTGCTGGGTGTGCAACTATGACACTGCCGTCGTGCGCGAACAGTTCCCTTACGATGGCTTTGAGGCTGTGGTAATCATCCCTTTGGGACATATTGCCGAGGATTGCCCACGCACGGAGAAGAAGCGCAAGACTATGGATGACATCATCGAGACTCTGTAAGGAGCGATGCAGAAAGAGTTGCATTACTCTACTTCCGCAAATTGAAAAAGCCCCTCAGTCCCCACTGTCGTGGGGAAGATTAAAACATCAATATTGGTTTGTTGTTTTGTTGTTTTGTTGTTTTGTTGTTTAGTTGTTAGTATTGGCAATCAACAAGACAACAAGATAACAAGACAACAAGATAACAAGACAATTTATTGATATTTTATTCCACCAACAACCAACAACCCAACAGAAAAAGGTATTGTCAATGCGACAATACCTTTTTTTGATTGCATTTATTTCACGCTCCATTCGAACACTCCGCATGAGTGGGTCTCAGGCTGCTTGAGTTCGAGTTTCACTGCTTTTGTCTTGACAGGATCGAAGTTCACGATGCAGGCCACGCCCCTCTTGCAAGGATAAGCGTCAGCACACTTCACCTCATTCCATTGTCCAGCCTCATCCTGATAATAGATTTTCCAGCTGTCCGGCACCTTGCATCCGCCCCAAGGCTGGTCATCATACCAATAGACGGTGCTGGTCTTTATCTCCTTAGCCTCAGGGAATGTGTATGAAATCCACTCAGTGGTGTTCTTCTTAGGCCACCAATGGATATAAGGGATGGAGCGGTCGTTCTCGTCAGCCGGCACAAGTCCGTCGTTGACGCTGCTCTTTGCCGGAACAGGAGAAGAGAATTCCACCTTGGCCTGCGCTGCAAGAGTGGCAGGAGAAGCAGGCTTTGCTGCCTTGACATCCTGTGGGAGCCACACCTTCATGTTGCCGTTGCCACGATGAGCCCAAGCGAAGTAAGGGATAAGAGTGATGGTTTCATCCTTCGTGGTGAGCTTGCCGCTCTTGTCATAAGCGAGAGTCTGCACGTCTCCAGCCAATGTATTCATCTTCTGTCCCTTGTATAGGGTAAGCACATTCCTGTACTTAGGGTCGATGAAACCGTCGTAAGCGAGTTTTCCCTCCACGAATTCAGGCTCGCGGTTCTCCAGGATGCTCATGATGTCGAAGTCCTTGTTGTCAGGCCATTCGGCACAATATACCAGCGGACCACGCTCGATGCTGATGCAGCCACGGTCGGCTTCCACCTTATTATTGGCACGAACAGTGCGAGGCTCCATATCAAAGTGGACGCGCACCACATCGCCTTTCTTCCATTTCCTGTTGATGGTATAGTACCCGTCATCAGTCACTTTGGCTTCCACTTCCTTGCCATTGACGGTGACAGTGTAGCCAAGACGCTTGCCATCACTGTAGTAATAGAGGTCGGAAGGCACGGGTTGTCCCTTCACCCATCCAGGAATACGAATCTTCATGCCGAACAGTCCCGCCTTGTTGTCATCCACCTTGATGGCTATATCCCCGTTCCAAGGATACTGTGTGTCCTGACTCAGCGATACTTTCCTGCCGGCAACGCTCAGCGAAGATGTGTTGCTGAGGAAGAGATTGACATACACATTCCTGTCCTTTACAGCATAGACGTAGCCAGGAAGGGAAGGCAGGAAGCGGCAGATGTTACTCGGGCAGCAAGCACATCCGAACCAAGCCTGGCGCTGATGCTGTCCCATGCTCTCCAGCGGGTTAGGATAGAAGAATCCACCGCCATCCATGCTCACTCCACTGATCAGGCCATTGTAGAGCGTGCGCTCCAGCACATCATAGTATTTGCTTTCTCCATGCAGGAGGAAAAGGCGGTAATTGACATACACATTGCCGATTGCAGCACAGGTCTCGCAGTAAGCGCTCATGTTGGGCAGATAGTAATTAGGACCGAATGCCTCACCATTGTTCGTTGCACCTATGCCACCTGTGATGTAGAGTTTCTTGCTTACGATATTGTCCCAGATGCGGTCAATGGCGTGGATGTAGGCTGTATCTCCGGTGAGAGCAGCCACGTCAGCCATTCCAGCGTACATATATGTGGCACGAACAGCATGACCTACCGCCTCGTCCTGTTCCAGTACAGGCTTGTGGCTCTGTGAATACTCCGTCTTTATCTTCGTCTTTCCGCGATAGTCGAGGAAGAATTTGGCCTCATCCAGATACTTTCTGTTGCCAGTGGCGAGATAAAGTTTGCAGAGCGCCATTTCGGCAATCTGATGTCCCGGCACCACGCAAGCCTGACCATTGCCAGGTCCTACCTCCTTGACCACGCAGTCAGCATAGCGGATAGCGATGTCAAGAAACTTCCTGCTGCCTGTGGCCTGCCAGTGTGCCACAGCTCCTTCCACCATGTGGCCGAGGTTATATAGCTCATGGCTGAGGTCTTCCTCCATGCTCCAGCGCTTGTCTCCAGCCCAGAAATGCGGATGCTTAGGGTTCTGCGTACGGGCGGTATAGAGGTAACCGTCCGGTTCCTGGGCAGGAGCGATGATATCCAGCACGCTGTCTATATACGCCTTGAGCTTCTTGTCGGGGTAAGTCTGGAGCACATAGCTTGCGCCTTCGATGGTCTTGTACGGGTCAGTGTCATCAAAACTCAGAGGCATCAGTTTGCCCACGTCATACGTCTCGCTCGGATGGGCGGCGCGTTCAAAGTTCTTGTATCGTCCTTCCGTTTCGCATTTGCTGAATGCAAGGGGTATGGTGACCTTGCGGGAAGTCTCGATACGCTGTCCCCAGAATGAATTGTTAGTCACTTTTACCGAAGTGAAAGGCACAGGAGTGATGGGATATCCCCCGGAGTTCTTGTTTGCTTTCTGTGCCGAAGCGGGCATCAGAGCCATGACTGTCAAGGCTGATGTCAGTAATATCTTCTTCATGTCTTGTAGTTATTTGGTCTTAAGTAGGTGATCTGAATTATTTTTATAATAGCTATGCTCTATTGTGATGCAGCTACGTTCTGTAGAAGAAGGAATGATGCGGGCATCATGACTGATGAAACAGGACGTAGATGCGCACAAGAGGGTATAGATATTATAAAAATGAAAAACATTTATTATCTATTCATTATTAAAATAATTCTGATTACCTACTTGATAAGGAATAAATTCATCCCACAGTTTCAGCGAGTGGAGATAGCCGGAGAACGGCCATGCCTCCTCAGCATTTCTGCCAAGCAGCATGAACTGCGATGGCTTGACGAGCAACTGGATATCCTTCCGGCTGACGAGCATATCGTTGATATACACGCTTTCGATTCTTCCGTCGAAGCAGATATAGACATGCTGCCATTTACCTTCGAGGGTCTTCATCTCCTTGTAGCCGGCATCCTCATACCAACCGTAATGGTTTATCACTCCGCATCGTGGCTCAGTGCCGTTGACGAGCATGAGTTTCTCCAGTTCGTTGTGGGAGGAAGTGAAGTCTGCCACGCATTCATTCACGTCCATCTCCGGATTGAGTATCCATGCTTCGATGGTGTAAGGAGCGTTGTCACGCAGGGTTTGCGGCAGCATGAAGTTGCTTCTGTAGGATTCCTTTCCCGTAAAGGCGAAGGCTTTCCTGCCCTCTATCTGCTGGACCATGGCGGCTGTGTCGCTTCTGGTCTCAAATGCTCCCTTCAGATGCACATCGAGCGGCGAACCGTTCTTGATGAAAGGGACGTAGTCGCCCTCGTTGTAGTAATCGGCATTGATATCCACCACCAGTCCGCGGACATTCCTGTCAGCCACCTCTTCACGCACTATATCGCTCTTGGCATCAAATGCTTTCTCCGCATTCTCCTGCTCCCAGTTGTAATAACGGAGGTTGGTGATGGAAAATTGCTTTCCTCCTGCCTTGATTTCCAGTTTTCCTTCCGTCAGAGCGAGGCGGCTGTCTGTCTCGTCTATCTGTCTCCAGATTCCGTTTTCACACACCTGCGCAGTCAGAGTGTGCTTGCGCTTATTGCCCAACTGCGGATGAATCATCGTGAGAACGGTGTTCGGCTGCAGTGTGACAGCATCCTTTCCAGCAATCCTTTCCATGAGGGCAACGCCATGATCCACGGTAAATCCGCCACCGAGCATTCCCTCATTGTTGTGCCATGAGGTTCCATCAAAGTCGGCAGCGGTAAGTCCTACCCACTGCTGTGGAGCGGAATCCTCCACGCTTCCATAGACCTTGATGTTCCATATCGCACCTCCGAATCCGTTCTTCTGTCCTCCTGTGTAGGTGAGACGGATGTAGCGTGCCTTCGCATCGCCGAAATCCACCATTGGCGAACCTGCCAGACGGTTGTTTCTCTTGTCGGAGAACGTGGTCCAGCGGTTGCCGTCATCGGATGTCTCGATAATATACTGATAGAACTGCGTGCCGTATTCAAACTGTGTCCAGATGCTCTTGATGCCCTGTCTCCTGCCGAGGTCGAGCTGGATCCATGCCTGTCCGGTGGTGCGCGGGCGCCAAAGGGTGCCGTTATTGTCATCCACTGCATACTCCGGACGGAAGTCCTTGTCATAGAAAGACGAGGCTGTGACCTTCGCTCCGAAAGCGATGTTCTTCGCCACCTTCATCTCCGGCTTGAGGTCGATGCCTTCATGTGTCGGCACTACCTCCTTTATCGTGCCGTCAGGATTGAATTCCAACTTGTCGATAGCCACCTGACGATGGAATCCGCGGTTGGAATGCGGATTGTCATGGCGATGATATACGATGTAATAATTGTCGCCTTCCTGCAGCACTGAGTTGTGTCCCGGTCCATGAACGGTGCCGTCCGCATTGGTCTTGAGGATGGTGCCATGATAGGTGAACGGTCCGAGCGGATTCTTTGCAGTGGCATAATCCACACGGTAACTTGCGTCTTCGCAGTGCTCGCATGAGTAGAGGAAATAGTAGATGCCATTGCGCTTGAACACGAAAGGTGCCTCAAAGAAGTCCTTTACCTCAGTATTCTCTATGAGTTTTGTCTCGCTGAATGACTTCATATCGGGATTGAGCTTGCCTGCTCCACAACCGAAGCCCGGATAGATGCCCCATGTTCCCCAATACATATACACCGAACCGTCATCATCGCGGAAGGTCTGGCCGTCGAGGGTGATGGCATTCTTGACGAATCTGTCCTCCACCAGCACCGCTTCACTTTCGCCGAGCACGTTCTTCCACGGTCCGCGAGGCGTGTCGCCCACACCGAGATGCAGCTTGCAAGGCTGGCAATAGAGGTAATAATACTTACCGTCAGCCTCATTCCTCATCACGTCCGGCGCCCATATCCAGTGGCTGTCGGGCCAGTTCATCGGCATGAGAGTCCAGTTCTTGAAGTCCTTGCTGCACCATAACTGTGCAGGACCGAAGCCTGCTCCACTGCCATCTGTCGTGGCATATATATAATAGGTGTCACCGAATTTCTTGATAGTAGGGTCGGCAAAGTAGCCTGGAAGGATTGGATTGCCGGCACCTGGGGAATTGTAAGTAGCGCTCTGGGCAGTACCTGTCACAGGCACTGCCGCAGATGCAGCTATCAAAATTGATAAAACTAAATTTTTATTTACCATAATACTAACCTAACTTCTGTTTTTGGGGGTTGGTGGTTGGCGGTCGTTGGTTGTTGGTTGTTGATTGTATTGCTGGAGAACACATGATAACCATCAGCATTCCAGCCAACAACCAATAACCAACAACCTACAACCAACGACCCACAACCATCAACCATAATTACTTTTTAATTATTTTGATTACGAATCCACCGCCTGAAGCGAGATGGATCTGAAAAAGATTACTGCGGTTTACAGCGTGAGTCCTTATCACATAGTCCTCTGCATCATGATTGGCATTGATGCCATCCTGCATGATTACGGCCTCATAGTCGCCTTCCGGAAGGAAATCGAGATGGACGATGACGTCGCGTTCATCCCAGTTTGTCTGTCCTCCTACATACCAGTCACCGTCTTTCTGGCGTGCCGTGACGATGTATTCGCCTATCTTTCCCTGCAAGACCACGGTCTTGTCGAACACTACAGGCAGCGAAGCGATGTATTCCGTGAACGGTCTGTCTGCCTCATAATTGGTCGGTGCGTCAGCAAGCATGGTGAACGGACTGTCCTGCACGATGTAGCAGGCGGCCTGATGGCAGCGTGTTCCCATCGAGATCGGCTTGGTATAGATGGCTTTCCAGTCTTCTTTCGTTCCGTTGCGCATGGCTCCCGGAGTGAAATCCACCTGTCCTGCCATCATTCTGATGAAGGGAAAAGTGACATCATAGAGAGGCATATCGTTCTTTGCCTCGGTCCATCTGCATTCCTCCATACCGAAGACGCTCTCATAATTGAGCACATTCGGATAGGTGCGGTTGAGTCCCGCCGGCTTGTAGATGCCGTGGAGGTCGAGGATGAGATGATGCCTTGCCGTGCAGTCTGCCAGTCGTTCCACCATTTCCACAGCGGTCTGGTCATCACGGTCCATGAAGTCCACCTTGAATCCCTTTATGCCCATGTCGGCATAAGTCCGGCAGATGGTCTCCAGATTTTCATCCATCACATTGAATACAGACCACAGCACTATGCCTACGCCCTTGCTGCCGGCATATTCTATCAGTTCCGGCAGCCGGATATCATCTATCGGCTGGAGTATAGTGCCTGCCTTGGAGTCATACCATCCCTCGTCGAGCACGATGTATTCCAGTCCGTGATTGTGGGCGAAGTCTATATAATAACGGTAAGTTTCGTAATTTATTCCAGCCTTGAAGTCCACACCCTTCAGGTTCCAGTCGTTCCACCAGTCCCATGCCACCTTTCCAGGCTTTATCCAGGAGGTATCCCCTACCCTGCTTGGCTCGGCGAGAGCATAGACGAGATTGCACGTCGGCATCTGCGTATCGCTCTGCGTAATGGCAAGGATACGCCACGGATATGATCGTTTTCCCGTGCTTGTGGCGATGTAATCACAGGCACTTTTCACGTAGCTCATGTGTCTCCAGGGATAATAAGCCATCTCTTTCGGATAGGGAGCGAAGGCTGCTCTCAGTATTCCGGCGGCATTGTCTTCCTCCGAACCGTTAGCTTTCAGCCACATTCCCGGATAATTCTTCAGGTCGCTTTCCATGATTGTCACCTTCGCCTTGCCGCAATCCACGGTGACAGGGAGAAATGCCGGCAGCGTCTTTGCCGTGTCGAGGGTAGTCTTGTCATAGATATTCTGGAAAGCCATGGCGTAAGGCTTGTCGGGAGTAGTGGTGTAAGGCAGCCATGCTGTCTTGTCTTTACCGAACCGATAGGCGGCTGTCTCATTGAGGATGACGGTCTTTCCCTTGCGATATGTGTAGAATCGGTAAGCCACTCCTTCGTCATAGGCTCTCAGGATTATGCCGAAACCATTCCTGAACTTGAGGTTCATCTCCTGATAACTGGCTTCAAGACTCTTCTGGCGATGGAATGGCGCAGTGATAGTCTCCTTATGGTCGGACAATCTCTTGGCTGCCACTCTCGGATTCCGCCCTATGTCCGTGCCATCTTCGAGCGTCATGCCTATTGATGATTTAGGCATTATTTCCTCGCCGGCACGGTTCAGTCGCAGTGAGAGGTGGTCATCAGTATTGATTTCAGCCACTATCATTCCGTCAGGCGACTTCACCTGATAGCTGTCTGCTGATGCCGTAGCCCCTATATATAATAAGGTGGTGATGAGAAAGAGATTTTTTAACATAACTGATTTAGGTTGGTTTGGCTCCTTCATTGCTCCTTCTTGCTTCAAAGGAGACAGCAGGAATGCCGCTTTTTCATTTCTGGAGCAAATTTACTAATACTATTATGTAATGGATGGAAATATAGTCCAAAAGAATGAAAATATCGTTCCGAAGTGGCATTATTACACGATTACAACACCTTTGTGGACGATTATTTCAGCAAATGTGCCGCTTTTTTACTTATTTTGCAAACTATAAGAACGAAAGTGTATCTTTTTTCTGAATCCAATCAGATTTCAAACACAAAACCCAAAACCAACAACCGACAACCCAAAACCAACAAATATATGACTTCAAAATCAATAGCAATAATAATAGGAGTCGCATCCATGCCAGCCATGACGACAGCTGCACACTACCGCACCATCTCCAAGGTGGAGACAGTAGTGGTGGATTGTCCTGCCGGCACCGTGCCGCGACTGCCCAATCTCGTTTGGGTGACCTATTCTGACGGACATTCCGAGTATCGACAGGTGAGATGGAGCAATTCTCCCCTCGCCGAAGAAGTGACGCAAGCCGACGGCAACAAGCATCCTGCCGGTAGCAATTACGAAATCAACGGATTCATCATAGGCGATGAAACGACTGACAACGGTTTCCCGATAAAGGCTGAGATAAAGGTGGTATCCCAGGATTACCAGACTCCACAGCAGGAAAGGGCACACGCCTTCCCGCTCTCCGACGTGACCATCGACGGCGACAACCGTCTCACACACAACCGTGACGAGGCGATAAGCGAGATATGTTCATGGGACGTGACGCAGCAACTGTACAACTACCGCGACACTTACGGTCTCAGCACTGACGGCTACACCAAGAGCGACGGATGGGATTCGCCCGACACCAAGCTCAAAGGACATGGTTCAGGCCACTATATGTCTGCCATTGCGCAGGCATACGCCGTGACAAACAATCCTGAACAGAAAGCCATACTGAGAAAGAACATCACCAGAATGGTCAACGAACTGAGGGAATGCCAGGAACTTACGTTCGTCTATAAGGATGACATGAAGCGTTACTGGGAAGCACGCGACTTCGCTCCGGAGGCTGAACTGAAGGACATGAAGGGCACATGGGCGGCTTTCGACGAATACAAGAAGCATCCGGAACTCTATGGCTACGGATACATCAACGCCATTCCGGCACAGCACTGCGCCCTTATTGAGATGTATCGCGCATACAACAACTCCGACTGGGTATGGGCTCCATACTACAGCGTGCACAAACAGCTGGCTGGTCTCATAGACATCGCCACCTACTTCGACGACAAGGAGATATGCGACAAGGCGATTCTCATAGCCAAGGACATGGGACTATGGGTCTGGAACCGAATGCATTACCGCACATACGTGAAGCAGGACGGCACGCAGGACGAACGCCGCGCAAAGCCGGGAAACCGCTATGAGATGTGGGATATGTACATCGCTGGCGAAGTGGGCGGCATGAGCGAGTCACTCGCACGGCTCGCCGAGATGGTCAGTGACCCGCAGGAGAAGGCTCGGCTGATAGAAGCGGCAAACTGTTTCGACGCACCTAAATTCTTCGACCCGCTGAGCAAGAACATCGACGACATACGCACACGCCACGCCAACCAGCACATTCCGATGATAATAGGTGCGCTGAGAAGCTACAAGAGCAACCATAAGCCTTACTATTACAACCTCTCGCTCAACTTCTGGCAACTGATACAGGGCAGATATATGTACGCTATGGGCGGCGTGGGAAATGGAGAAATGTTCCGACAGCCATACACGCAGATTCTCAGCATGGCCACCAACGGACTGCAGGAAGGCGAGTCTGTGGCTTATCCTGACATAAATGAGACCTGCTGTGCCTATAATCTCCTCAAGCTTACAAAGGACCTCAACTGCTACGATCCTGACAATGCGCAGTATCTGGACTACATTGAGCGCACGCTATACAATCAGATTGTCGGTTCGCTCAACCCGGACAAATACCAGACCTGCTACCAGTATGCCGTGGGACTGAATGCCACAAAGCCGTTCGGCAACGAGACTCCGCAGAGCAGCTGCTGTGGAGGAACGGGTTCGGAGAACCACACCAAATACCAGCAGTCGGCTTATTTTGCCAATGACGACACACTATGGGTGGGACTGTATATGCCTACCACCCTCCACTGGAAGGCTAAAGGGCTCACCATCAGGCAGGAATGTCAATGGCCTGCCCAGCATTCCGTCATCAGGATAGCAGAGGGCGAAGGCGATTTCTGCATCAAGCTCCGCGTGCCTTACTGGGCTACTCAGGGATTCTCCGTTAAGGTAAACGGCAAGGAAGTGGCAAAGCAATACAAGCCAAGCAGTTACATCCAGCTGGAGCAAAACCACTGGAAAGCGGGCGACATGATAGAAATCGACATGCCTTTCAGCAAGCATATCGAGTATGGCGCTGACAAACTGTCGAGCCGCGTGGCAAGCATGGACGGCACTCCGCTGAAGAGCGCATGGGTGGGAACGCTCATGTATGGCCCTCTGGTGATGGCCGGCACAGGTGCCGTGACGTGGAACCAGGCCACTCTGAACATCGACTCAAAGCTCGACAAGGTGTCCGTAGGACCGTCGGACGGCGTTACCACGGGGGCGGGAGCTAACCTCCTGACACTGAATATGGACGGAAAGGTGTTCCAACCGGACTATTACCGCAACGCCAACAGCACGCATTACTATCGCATCAACGTCACTGACGCAAAGGGCAGGAAGGCAAAGAAGAGCAAGGTGGACTTCACCGAACTGCGTTCGCTCCTGAATATCGCCGTGGAGCGCAAAAGCGAGCAGGAGAAATGGAATGCCCTTGCACAGAAAGTGCCTGAATATGCTCCGTGGGCTCCGCACGGCTACAAGCGCATGATCGATGTGATGAATCAGGCACAACAACTCATCGCAAAGGGCGAGAAGAAGGCAAGCGAGGACGAAGTGGAGGGTACTACCGCCATTCTCAACCGTGCCATCAACACCATGCGCCCGGGAAACCTTGCCGAAATGGAAGATCTCCGCGAGCTTTCAGGTCTGCTTCGCCGCATCGGATGGCCGGATGAGAAGGCTGCAAGCGAGGTACGCGAAGCCTTCGACTACGGCAGGATGGTGCAGAAATACGTCACTGACGGCAGTGGCACCCACGACATGATCAATGCCGCCGTGGATAAACTGAAGAAGGCTATGAAGCTGTAGTGGCGTGGGTTGCCGGTTGTGGCAATAAAACATCAATGGATAAAAATAAGATATCAATGGATAAAAACAAGTGAAAATATTTTTCCCTGTTTTTATCCATTGATATTTTATTTCTGCAACCAACAACCATTGCCAACGGCAAATCAACAAAACGAAGCCCCGATTTTAACATTTGAAATTCAGGAAACGCATTTTCGGTCGGAAATATGCGATTCTCGCTGTTTTTGTAATACGCTAAAGGTCAGAGCATTGCAAAAGCGGACAGAATGAAAGGATAGATAAAAGAGGCTGAAAGCAATGGAAATGTGGGGTGAAAGCATAGATATTAGGAGGTAAAAGCTTAGATATTAGGAGGTAAAAGCATAGATATTAGGAGGTAAAAGCATAGATATTGCGTTGCAATATCTATGCTTTTGCTTTTTCGGGGGATGGTTTTCGCTCTTTTATCCCTATTTTTCGGATTTCCGGGGGCTTGGGGATGGGATTTCCGTTGGGGAGAGATGGGGCAGGAATGTGGGCTTTTTAACGAATGTGAAGGAATGTAAATGGAGGTAGATGGGGGGATGAGGGGGTGCAGAACCAAGGACGGTTCTGAATTGGGATAGATGGAGGGAGGACGGCTGTTTATGGAAAGGCAGGAAAAAGAAGAGCGGTGACACTGATGAAGTGCCACCGCTCTATGGTGTGTGTTGGTCGGGCTGGGGAATCCCGTGCCTGATCTATAAATTGGAATTCGTTTGATTAGAAGATGCGCTTCTTGCCGTTCTGGATGTAGATTTGTCCCTTTACAGGCTTAGCGATTTCGATGCCCTGGAGGTTGTAGATCTTGTTCAGCTTGTTGCTGTCAGCAGCCTTCACGTCCTCAATGCCGGTGTATGTATTTTCATCCACTACGGTGATGTTGAAGAGATACTGCTTGCCGTTGACCTCGAAGCAGAATGTAGTGGCAATCTTCCAGGTGTCCTCTTCGATGGCTGTAGAAGCAGCTACACCGAATACGTCCCATTCTGCATTGTCAGCATTATAAGCGAGACCAAAGGCACCGTCGCCACCAGCATTGTATGAGCCGTCCTTGTCGAAGGTATAGCCACTGGATGGGGTGAGATTGACATTGGTGAATGTGCCGGAAGCAGTCATTACCTTGAAGTAACCGCTTTCATCGTTGAGGAGTTCTTCTGCGGTAACGCCGAGAGCCTCGGCAGCCTTGGTGAGGTCGATGGTGAAGTGCTTGTCCTCATCCTTTGAAGAAGCGACGGTCATATTCTCAGTGCCTACAGTCTCGGCAGACTCGATAGCGCTTACGAAAGTGATGTTGAAGTCCACCTGCACCATGTCGTAAGTTTCCTCATTGACGAGATAAACCTTAGCCTTATATACGTCGCCGGCCTTGTTTACATTAGGCACCTGATACACAGCGAAGTCACCTACAGGCAAGCCATTCTGAGCGTTCTGCAGCCAGCAGATACCCACCGGACAATCAGCATTTCCGCTCCAGAGGTGTCCCTGACCGTTCTTGCCGAGCCATACGCCTGGCTTTGGATCGCAGGCATACACTGAATAAGGAGCATAGAGCTTGCCGTCCTTCTGCAAGGTGTCTGCAAGTTCGCAGTAGAGTGTAGGAGAAGCTGTACCGACAAGCTGCTGGCACTCTTCCGCTGTGATGGTGAAAGAGGTCTGGTTATTGTCTGAGATATAAGCATCAGCAGAGGCAATCACCTGCTTGGCCACCTTCTTTGTAGCCACGATATTCCATGTACTATGGTCTTTCTGTGCCTTCTCCACCACGTTACACTTGATTGTGATGGTGAAATATTTGGATCCTGCTACATAGTAAACCTTGGCGGTGTGGGATGTTCCAGCCTTCTGATGCAGTCCGGCAAAGAGACCTACGCCAATCTTTCCAGGCTCGCCTTCCTTCTCCAGAGTGACGAAGAGAGGGCTTGTTTCGCCATCCTTCCAGCTGGTCTTGTGGCTTTCGCCGTCCATCCAGTAGCCGTAAGCGCCGGCATCTGTATTGCCAGGATAGAATGCGTCATCATCCTTAGCCACCTTAAACTGGATAGCAGAATTGTCAGTAATGCCGAGGGCTGTCTTGATGGCTTCGAGATCCAGTTCCTTATAGACTACTCCGTAGTCACCGGTAAACTGGTTGAATTCGAGCTCTACATCGACATTTCCTGTATTTTCCATCTCTGAAATGCTGGTAGTAGCCGCAGCTTCGCACTTCACGTTGTAGTTTACGAGATAATACTTGTCGCCATACATTATATAAATATAGGCAGTAAGGTCGTCACCGGCAATGAGTTTACCAGGGAATTGTCCGAGATTACAGGTGATGGAGTCACCGTCAATCTTGAACTGTTCGATGAAAATCTTGTCAGTGTCACCGTAACCGGCAGCGCCCAATACAGGAGATTCCTCGCCCTGATGCTCTTCGCCCTGACCGTAGATGGTGGTGCGGAACCAGAAACCAGGGGCGGTGGCAGTGTAAGCATTGGTCAATGTGTCGCTGGCAATACCGTTGTTATAGGTGTCATAATTGATGGTGTAGATGAGTTTGCTCATGTCCATCGTGGCGAATTTCTCGTATTCTATGCCCAGTTTCTCAGCTATTTCCTTGGCATTGACCTTCAATGCAGTGGCTTCATAGCCCTGAACATCGGTACGAACGGCCTTCACAGTAGCCTCGCCAGCCTTTGTCATCTTCTCGGCAAACTCGGAACGGAGCAATGTAGCTGGAGCAGGAACCTCAGCAGGAAGATTGATATTATAGGTAATGTCGAAGGTAGCAGTCTTGCCGCCGAAGGTAAGAGCAAACTTCTTCGTGTTGCTTTCGCCACCAGCGAATGCTTTAGGATACTGGAGGAGATAGATGGAGAAAGCATCCTCTGTGGCATCCCATGCAGATTCAGCATGATAAGCGGCATTCTCACCATAAGGCTGGAGACTGCCGTCCTTGCCAAACCAGATACCATTGAAGTTACCATTATAAGCGGAAGCATCGCCAGGCACGAGGGCATCATCCACATAAGCCTGGAACATAGCGTCGCCACTTGGAGTTGCGCCTTCAGCGGTGTTGGTCTCATACCATGTCTTCAATGCGTTGACAAGAGTCGTGGTGTCAGTGCCGAGAGTCTGTGCCACCTCAGTCAATTTGAATGACGCCTGCACCGCTTCATAAGAACTGTTAGGATACTGCGTCACAGTCTTGGTGTACTGTGCATTTGCCGACAAGCCCAAAAGGCTTGCTACGGCTGTCAGCAAAAGCTGTCTGACATTTGGAGTAAATTTTTTCATAATTCTAATATGTTAGTTATTAGGCATGCAAGGTATAAGTGTAGAGGCCTTGCAACACGCTTTCAGAAATTCACTGCAAATGTAATATAAAAAGCGTTTACACGATATAAAAATAGTCTGAAAATATGATAGTTGGACGATTTTTGCATCAAATTGGACAATTTTGTTCATGCCGTTTTCCAGTTGGAGATATGTATTAGTTAATGGACTATATTGCTATCATTTAATTTGCATCATTTCACATTTCTTTATAATTTTGCACCCGAAAGCAACAAAACCTAAATGTAATGAAACAAGTCATTTCTTTAACCTACCTGAACCGAACATTCGTATTCCTATGTCTGGCTCTCTTTTCATCAAACGCCATTGCGGCAGACCCGGAAATCACGGACCAGGTCCTGAAGATCACGGCATCAGTGGAGCCTGTCGGCAAACCTGTAAGCCTGATCAATGACGGCAATGCCACCAGCAACGCACCTTACTGGTCCACACAGCAAGGCGAGGCTTCCTATGGGAAATATGAATATGTGGAAATGCAATGGGAGACCAAGGTCAACGTGAGCACGGTCCAGGTGTTCTGGGCTACGGCTTCGGGCGACATCGCCCTGCCTTCCGATGCCTACATCTCATACTGGAACGGCACGGAATGGGTGAAGGCGACAGAAATCACCAACATCCCCAAGCGCGGAATCTCAAGCACCACGACCGACGTGACATCCGAAAAGGTCAGAATATACATGAAAAGCGACAAGGCCTGTGGCATACGCGAGGTGAACATCTACGGCAAAGTGGTCTATGATCCTTCGCTGGCTTATCAGTGGCCCGCATATTCTCCTACATTAAACTATGACTACCGCAGCGAATATCCATCACTGCAGGCTCCTACAAAGTTTCTTCCAGAGGACAACAACCAGAAAGGCTACATGGCAGATGGCTGGTGGGCTATCGCCTGGGGACCAAAGACCAGCTCCTATGTCACGGAGACTGCCAAGAGAAACCTCCTCAAGAAGATGAATGAAGACTTCGCTTATTTCCGCGATGTCATGGGATGGCCGCCGGACAAGCGTGCACGCAACGGTTATTACAGCACGGTGTATGTCTATGGAAGCGGACTCCACAGCGACCCGGCAGACTCTACCGCCAAGGGCGGATGGCAGAGTGCCACCTATTATAATAACTCCAGTTGGCCGATGGTCAACATCAGCTACTACCCTATCGCCTGTTTCGACCCGGCTTTCACCTACGACAAATACTACAGCAGTGCCGTGACTGACCAGACATTCCAGCAGAATGCCTGCGTGCATGAAGGCATACACGCCATCTTTGCCGACCTGGAAGGATGCAAACAGTCAGCATGGTATCAGGAAGCCGGCAACACATGGCTTCAGGCAGAGGCTGAAGTGATGAAGACAGGAAAGGCTCCCGAGAGCATGGGTTATCTCAGTGCAGGCAACATGATCGCTCCTTTCATGCCTATCGAATGCTACTCTGGCTGGCTGCTCGATGACACTTTCGGCGGTCCGAGCGCAGAAGGAGTCAACATGTATAACGGCAGTCAGCAGATATGCACATGGCGAAACCTTCTGGGAGGCGTGCAGTATGGCGAACTCTTCCCTCATTTCGTGAGTGAAATCCTCGGCAAGGGCAGCATTCCGTGGATATGGCGTAATTGCAAGACAAGGGTATTGGAAGGCATGGCCAGCGCTTTGGGCGACAGACAGATGCGCCGACTGATTACGGAATACCGCGCCAGACAGGCCATGATCGACGTGGGAATGTGGTCATCAGCCTGCAGAAAACTGCTCAACGACAACTGGCTGGTGGACATAAAGCAGGAATGGTCTCCTTATTCCAAGGCCGTGAAGAGCTGGCAAGCCACTCCGTATGCCAATATGTATAAATGCAATGAGGTGGACAGCGCAGGATGGTACTATCCGGAATACCGCACCACACCGGGATGGAGCGGTGCCAACCAGATTCCTCTGCACGTGAACGGAACCAAAGGCAATACCATCAGCATACATTTCAAGCCTCTCGGCACCAATATGGTATGCCAGTTGTGCTACCGCACCAAGCGAGGCAAGATACATTATTCACAACCTGTGCAGGGCGAAGGCGACGTGGCGATGACGCTGAAGGAAGAACCTGCAAACAATGTCGTCATCGCAGTGGTGACAAACACCGACTACATATATGAGAATGACGAGACACGCAAGCGCCATTTCGATTATCGTCTGAAGATGGGAGACAACGTCTATCAGCCGGCAAAGGCACAGATAAAATGGTATATGCATACCAACAGGCTCTCAGACCCTACATTCAAGAATCCTGCTACAGGCATCAATGATGTCAACCAGACAGAGGAATCAGCACAGTTTGCCATCGTCCTGGGCAAGACAACTGCACAGCCGGGCGAAGACCTGCCTGTCAGCATCAAGGCGGCAGGCAGATACCAGATACCGGTAGTGATGTATTCTGCCAACGGCAGCAAGGTATATTCACAGAGTTTCATGCGCGATGGCGACTATCATCTGCCGCATCACCTCTCTGCCGGAATATATATCCTGAAAGCTTATAATGGACGGGAGAGTTCCACAGCGAAGATTATTATAGAATAAGGTGGGCATTACATACTGCCGACATGAAGAAAAATAATAATCAAGGGAATGAAACCAACCGGAAATGATTGAAATAAAAACAAAAAAATATCCGTTTATGATAAACAAGAAACCGAGAATCAGAAAGACAGGCCTCACGGCATTGATGGCTTTGGTCCTGTCCACTGGAGCTGGACTGACACAGTCCTGCACTCAAGACGTATTGGAGGGGCAGCCGTCCTGGCTTGGCAACTCCATCTATGAGCGGCTCCAGAACTATGGCAATTACAAATACACCATTCGTCTGATCGACGACCTGGGACAGACAGCAGTATTGAACCGCACAGGAAGCAAGACGCTTTTCGTGGCTGATGACGCTGCTTTCGAGGAGTTCTTCAAATCAAATGACTGGGGAGTAAGGCGATATGAAGACCTCTCCAACGGACAGAAGAAGATACTGCTCAACAGTGCGATGGTCAACAATGCTTACCTCATCGAACTGCTCAGCAATCTCCAGGGCAATCCGCCACAGGAAGGTCTGTGCATGAGAAGAGAGACAGCTGTCTCCGTACTCGACTCCGTGTCACGCATCCTGCCCGCAGATATGCCTGCCACAGAATACTGGGACAAATACAGAAGCAACGGCAAGGGCATCGTACTGCTGCAGGACAACACGGGAAAACCGATGATCCACTTCCTGCCGGCTTACATGCAATACAACAAGATCACTTCCAATGACCTCAGCATCCTGACAAACGGCGCTTCACAATCCGCTTCCGATTCATGGGTAAACGGCAAGAAGGTAATCGAAAGCGACATCACCTGCAAGAACGGTTACCTGCATAAGGTGGACGGAGTAATGGTGCAGTCGGACAATATGGCGCAGATAATCAACAATCACGCCAACATGAGCACCTTCGCACGCATGATCAACCGATTCACCGCTCCTTATTATGACGATGCAGCCACAAAGGAGTACAACAGACTCTACAACAACAGCGACTCGGTATTTACCTTGAAATACTTCTCCGCATCGGGAAATACAGGCTATTACGGAGCGCAGAAGCTTGGAGAGGTCAGCTCTGACCCTAACGGAATCAACGTGGAGGCGAAGCTGCTCTTCGACCCGGGCTGGAACCAATACTTCCCTTCCGGCTCTTCCGACAAGGACCTGCATTATGATTGCGGCGCTATGCTCGTGCCTTCCAATCAAGCTCTGGAGACATGGTGGAACGCAGGAGGCAAGGTTTTGCAGGATATGTACGGCTCATGGGACAACATTCCGGTGAAAGTACTGGTGAAACTGCTCAACATCGGCATGATAAACTCATTCTCGGAGACCGTGCCTTCCAAGTTTGAAAACATCGTGGACAACACCACAAAGGTGTCAATAGGCATCACTCCTGCCGATGTGGACAGCTGCTTCATGGGATGCAACGGCGTGGTATATCTCACCAACAAGGTATTCCCTCCTGCTGATTATTCTTCAGTCTCATTCCCTGCTCTGGTCAATGAGAATACCATGAACGTGATCTATTGGGGTATCTCAGGCATTCCCAACAATTCATTCGAGCCTTATCTCAACTCAATGGACTCCTACTACAGCTTCTTCATCCCTACCAATACGGCGATGCTGGAGTATGTAGATCCATGTTCGTATGGCAATACCACCCAGGTGCTCTATCAATTCTACTTTGACAATGACTCAAAGACAGTGAAGGCACGCAGATATAAGTACGATCTTGCCAACCATTCCATCGGTGAAAGCCTCACGGATGCTACGGATTCACAGGTGCAGAACCGACTGGTCGATATGATAAACAATCTTATCGTGGTGGGAAATGTAGAGGATGGCAAAGTGTTCTACAAGACAAAGAGCGGTGGTTACCTCAAGATTGCCAACGCCGGAAAGGCTGGAAGCATGACAGTAGCCGGCGGTCTGCAGGTGGAACAGGGCAATGCCTTGAAGATAGAAAGCATCACCGACAAGAGCAAAGACGGCAACGGAAAGTCATATATCCTCAATGAAGCCATGCCGATGACCAGCCAGAAGTCGGCTTACGCTATACTGAAGGCTCATCCTGAGTTCTCCAGATTCTATGAATTGATAGCCGGCTCCGGTTCGGTATCTACAAAGGATGCGCTCATGATAGCCAAAAGCGGTTCCAATACCTGCGCTGACATGAACATATCCCTCTTCGATGCCTATAATTATACAATGTATATCCCTACCAATGAGGCTATCGAAAAACTTCATGAAGATGGCTATCTGCCTTACTGGACTGACATAGAAAACCTCTCAGTCAATGATTTCGGAGGCAACAACAACAATTTCAAGACTGCAAAGCAGGTTTTGTCCTCCCGAATCATCAATTTCCTGAAATATCATATCCAGGATAATTCGGTCATCATAGGCGGTTCGGACAACAATAACGTGAAATATGAGACATTCACCAACAATCCTGCAAACAAGCGTTTCTACAGTGTCACGGTGACTTCTGACAACAACAGTCTGGAAATAACCGACCAGACCGGAAACCGTCACTCCGTGACCAAGACCTCCGGACTCTACAATATACAGGGACGTGAGTACTGGATAAAAAACAAAGACACCGACATGGACCTCATATACAACGCATCTGACGTGGTGGTTCACCAGATTGACGGTGCCCTGATCTATAATCAGGCGGAACAGATGAACAGCTGGAGAGAGGCTGTAGGACTGTCCACTTCGAACAGTAAAGCCAGAAGGAGATAAATTATGAACAAGATATATTACAGAATTGCAATATTGGCACTGCTTTGCCTTTCAGCATTGCGAGTGTCTGCACAGGACATCACCGCCGTGCATGGTGTGGTGAATGATGAGCTTGGCGCCATCATCGGAGCATCCGTCTGCGAGATTGATGCCAACGGACGTATCGTGGAATCCACCATTACGGACATCAACGGCAACTTCTCCATGAAGATACGCAACCCGAAGAACAAGATACGCTTCAGCTATGTAGGCTACAAGGCGGTCTCTTTGGCGATAAACAAGACGGAATATGACATCAAAATGGTGTCTGACACCCAAATCGACGAGGTGACTGTCACTGCCAAACGCAGAGTGAACGGTGGCGGTCTTGCCATTCCGGAACGTGAGGTCTCCTACGCCACACAGACCATTTCCGCTAAAGAATTTGAAGGATTGGGACTCAACACCATCGATGAAGCCCTCCAGGGACGTATCTCTGGTCTCGACATCGTTTCGGTTTCTGGTAATCTGGGAGCCGGAACAAGCATGCGACTCCGTGGTTCTTCGTCTGTAAGTACGCTGACAAGCAGCAACCCTCTCATAGTGGTCAACGGCAATACATGGAATGTCGATATGAGCAATATCGACATAAAGAATGCCAATGACGAGCAGTTCTCACAACTGCTGAACATCAATCCGGAGGACATCTCCAGCATCACTGTGCTCAAGGATGCCGCTGCCACAGCCATATATGGTTCGCAGGGCGCCAACGGCGTTATCGAAATCACCACCAAACGCGGCTCACGCGGCAAGCCACAGCTCACGTATTCACTACGTCTTACAGGCACTTACCAGCCAAAAGGCTACAAACTGCTCAATGGTGACGACTATACCATGCTGCTGAAGGAAAGCTATTTCAACCCGGAACAGAGCGACAAGGCATCAAATATCCCTGAGTTGAACTACGACCCTACCTACTCTGAATACGAGCAATACAACAACAATACCGACTGGATTGACGCTGTCACACAGTTTGGACTGCGCCAGAACCATTATCTCTCAGTGACAGGCGGCGGTGAAAAGGCCACTTTCCGCATCGCTGGAGGCTACGACCATGAGACAGGCTCTGTCATCAAGCAGCAGTTGGACCGCTTTGCCACCCGCGTGGCTCACGACTATTACGTCAGCGACCGTATCAAGATTTCCACCAACTTCGCGTTGACCTACACCAAAAACCAGAAGAACTACGACGACCTTCTGGCGCTGGCTTACAAGAAGATGCCTAACATGAGCATCTATGAGCAGGACGCAGTGACCGGTGAAAACACCAATCGTTACTACACTATGCTGCAGTCCGCATCCTCAGTGTTCAATGATGACCAGAAGAAATACGTGAATCCTGTGGCAAGTGCCAATCTTGCGAAGTTCGATGACAGGACTTATGACATCACTCCTGAGTTTGAATTGAACTATCGTCTGATGGGTATGGACGAGGATCATACGCAGCTCAACTGGCAAGGACGCGTGTATATGAACATCTTCAATGAGTATATTGACAAGTTCTATCCGAGCGAACTGGTCACTGTCCCTTGGTCCAGCGGCGTCAATCTCTCGAATTCCTTCAGCAACAAGAGCGTGGCATTCAACACCAAACAGACCCTGACATTCATCCCGGCATTCCAGAACAAGGACCATTCACTCATGGCTTTGGCACGCTTTGAACTTACTTCGGGCAGTTCAAACGGTCAGGGCACTGACGGAAGCGGACTGCCTTCTGGCGGCATTTACAGTCCAAGTGCCGGCGGAATCATCTCAGGCTTGAGTTCCAGTTTCTCGCAGTGGCGCTCCATGTTCTACACTTTCTCCACCCACTATGCGTACAAGAGCCGCTATATGTTCGACTTCTCTGTGCGTGCTGACGGCACTACCAAGTTCGGTCCAGACCGCCGTTGGGGATATTTCCCTGCCGTTTCATTGCGCTGGAACGTGATAGACGAGCCGTGGATGAAAGCCACAGAGAACTGGCTTTCCATGCTCAGCATCCGTCCGAGCTGGGGTATCGTGGGCAACCAGCCTTCCACCGACTATCTCTACGTCAGCAAATATGCCACCAGCGACCGCTATCTCGACGTCTCCACCATGCGCCCTGTCAACGTGAAACTCACCGACCTGCGATGGGAGAAGAAGGAATCTTACAATGTAGGTATGGACTTCGGCTTCTGGCAGGACAAACTGACTGCCACCATAGACTGGTACACCGAGACCACACGCGATATGCTTATGTCAAATGTACGTATCCCTTCCAACTCCGGTTACTACACTTTGGCTTACAAGAATGTAGGCTCCATGCGCAACACAGGTTGGGAATTGAACATCAATACCAACAGACTCCTGAGGTTCGCTGACAAGATATGGATGGACTTCAACGTGACATTGGGCAACAACAAGAATGAAATCCTCACCATGGATCCGCAGATTCTGGAGACCCTCAACTCCACATTCACCTATGGAAACCGCGAGATACTCCAGCGAGTGCAGGTCAACAATCCTTTCGGAGCTATCTACGGATTCCGCTTCAAGGGCGTATATCAGTATCAATATGACACCTTTGCCAACCTTTCACATGAGGAACAGCAGGCTTTCCTCGCTGCCGGCAAGACAGCTCCTGTAGCACAGAAGAACGACGGAAGCATCATATATGACGACAAGGACAAGCCTGTACGCATGATGTACAACTACTCAAACAATGCCAATGCCAAGAACTACAAGTTCAGAGGCGGCGATGCCATCTACGAAGACATCAATGAGGACGGTAACATCAATGAGCTCGACATCGTCTATCTGGGCAGTTCATTGCCTAAACTGACCGGCGGTTTCGGTTTCAACTTCAACTACGGAAGCTGGAAACTCAATGCCCAGTTCAACTACCGTATAGGCAACAAGGTGCTGAACCTTAACAGACTGGACGCTGAAGCCATGGTGAACAACGACAACCAGAGCCAAGCCGTCAACTACAGATGGCGCAAAGAAGGCGACATAACCTCAATTCCGAGAGCCATGTATGGCAGCGCATCCAACTACAACACGCTGATAAGCGACCGCTTCGTGGAGGATGGTTCCTTCCTGCGTCTCAACTATCTGCAGCTCTCTTACGCCTTCGACCAGAAGTGGGTGAAGAAAGTCATTGGCTTGCGGGGCTTGCGTTTCTACATGAGTGCCAACAATCTCTTCTGCCTTACCAAATATACCGGTGCCGATCCGGAGATAGGTTACGGCAGCTATGGTGCCTCTGTAGATACCGGTCAGACCCCTCGTGCGAAATCATATACATTAGGTGTAACAGTCGATTTTTAATTACAAGATTATGAAACTGAAAAATAAGATATTGACAATCGGTGTAGCCGGAATGCTGGGAATGGGCTTTACTTCCTGTTCCGACTTCCTTACCATCGACCCGCTCAACGAAATCGTGCAGGACAAGTTCTGGAACAGCAAGAGCGATGTCGAGAATATAGTGATGGGTTGCTATGCCGCCATGCAGTCGCAGACCGTCATCGACCGCATGATAATATGGGGAGAGTCCCGCTCCGACAATATGGTGGGAGGAACGAACATAGCCAACAACGAAGGATTGCAGAACATCTTCAAGGAGAATATCAATGCCAAGAACGCCTATACATCATGGGGCGAGTTCTATGACATCATCAATCGCTGCAATCTTGTGCTGCTGTATGCTCCCGAAGTGGCTCAGAAAGACCCGAGTTATTCCGAGAGCGAGCTGAACGCCACACGGGCCGAGGTGTCCGCCATCCGCGACCTGATGTACTTCTATCTCATCCGCACCTTCCGCGATGTGCCTTATTCCACCGAGGCTTTCGTGGATGACACGCAGAAGATGGACCTCCCTGCCACTCCATTCGATGCGGTGCTCGACAATCTGATAGCCGACCTTGAGAGCGTGCGTCCATACGCCGTGAGGAAATATCCTGAGACAAAGCCGCTCTATCAGTATGGCCGCATCACCCGAGACTGCATTGATGCCATGCTCTGCGACATGTATCTATGGAAGCAGGACTATGCCAACGCAGTGCGATATGCCGACTATGTGCTGGAAAGCAAGACCGATGACTTCAAGAATGACAAGTCATACGACCATGAGAGCGGCACTATGGACAGCAAACTGTTTGAAGGGTATCCTCTGTATAGCGAGAAGAATTCGAGCAGCGGTTCCATTTACGGCTTCGTATATGGTTATCTCTATGGTGACGAAGGATGCAAGGAGAATATCTTCGAACTGCTTTTCGACCCATCGGAGACCATGCCTTCCAATGGAAGCATTTCCTATCTGTACGGCAATATGACCACCTTCCCTGGCATCATAAAGCCTGCCGACTTCATCGCCAGCGATGTGGCAGACGAGCAGTTCAAGGTGTTCAAGGACAAATATGACATCCGTTACTACGAAAACATAGAGAAAAAGAGTTCTTCCATCTATGGTATCGGCAAGTATTCCAACATCTCTATATATGTCACATCCAGCAATGCTGACATCAAGACCTTGGGAACCAGACACACGGAAAGCAACTGTTTCGCCCCTTGGGTGATCTATCGCACGACTGATGTCATGCTGATGAAGGCGGAAGCATTGACCCAGATGGTCAGCAATGACCCGCAGACGGAGGAAGCGAAGGCACAGAACGACTCGCTGCTCAAGGCTGCTTATGAGATTGTCAATGTCATAGAGAAGCGTTCTTCCATAGCAGGAAACTACGAGAACATAGCTTACGAGAGCTATTCCAGCAAGAACCAGATGGAGGAACTCGTGCTCATGGAGCGTCAGCGCGAACTGATGTTTGAAGGAAAGCGTTGGTTTGACCTTGTACGCAAAGCACGCAGAGACGGCAAGACCAATTTCCTCGTGAACAAAGTCCAGCAGAAAGGTTCCGACAATGCCGGCGTGGTGCAGAGCAAACTCGCCAAGATGGACGGACTATACTGGCCTTACAACAACGATGAACTCAAGGTAAACGGCAATCTCGTGCAAAATCCTTCTTACGGTTCTGGCAGTGCCACGACCGGAAACGAGAAATAAAGCAAGGAGAAACAAGCCGGGGAAACCCGTTTCCACAACTATATCAAACGATAAACAATATGAATATGAAGAGCAAGATGAGATATGGACTGATGCTGCTGATAGGACTGTGGACCACAGTGTCTGTCATTTCAAGCTGTTCGGACGAGCCGGACAAGTCCAATTTTTATACTTTCAAAGGGCAGATGATCAGTGATTACCTGCAGGGCAATCAGGATTTCAGTGAATTCTCACGGATATTGGAGCGTGCCGGCATGATGAAGCAGATGTCAGCCTATGGTGCTTACACCTGCTTTGCCCCTACCAACGAGGCAATAGAGCGATACCTGAGCAGGAAAGGCATCACTTCCGTCAACGACCTGTCACTGGAAGACTGCGACACCATCGCCCGCACACACCTTATTAGTAATATGTATGCCACGTCGGACATGAACACTGGCGTTATCTCCACTCCGAACATGAACCGCCGATACATAGAGGTGACCCACGGACTGGACAAGGACAGCAACGCAGTGGTGATGCTCAACAGGAATTCACACATCATCTTCGAACTGCAGGACGACTCTGTGGAGAATGGAATAATGCAGCCTGTGAGCGAGGTGCTGGAGAACAGTAACCGCATGTTGCCGGACATCATGGAGGAAAACAAGAGGATTTCCCTCTTCTCCGAAGCGCTCCAGGCCACTGGTCTGGCGACTATGATGAGAAACACTTATCGTGATGCCTCTTACGACCCTACGAAATACAAGCGCTACAAATATACCTCCCACGTCAACAAGGAGACCGCCACAGCGCCTGACACAAAGGAATATGGCTTCACTGCCTTCGTGCCTACCGACTCGATATTGGCAAACAAGTACGGCATTCATTCCCTTCAGGACCTTTACAGAAAGGCTTGTGAGATATACGACGTGATGTATCCTGAGGACGTGGACAAGGAAGGACACCGCTTCGAGAACCTTTCTGACAGCGTAAACCCTCTCCGCCGCTTCATCGAATACCACATCATGGACCGCAAGATACAAGGTTGGAACTATCTGACTCCGCTCAATGACATCGGCATCATGACCACATTGATGAATCCCGTGGACTGGTATGAGACCCTTCTGCCGCACACCATGCTGAAGATAGAGAAGCTCACGATGCTGAAATACGCTGATGCTGACCCGATGCGTGAGCGTTACATCAACCGCAGACGCGATGATGAATACAGAATACGCGGCGCTCTCATCCAGAAAAATGTGGAGAACGAATACTCCAACCAGGCGATAAACGGATGGTATTTCTATGTGGATGACATCCTGGCATTCGATGAAACCACCCGTGACATCGTGGACAACTGCCGCATACGCATGGACTTCTCCACCATCTTCCCTGAACTTGAGACCAACGGCATCCGTCAGAACGGCAACGTGAAGCAGCAGGACCCGGAATATGACGAGACTGGAAAGTACGGACGCAACTACTATTTCCCGAGCGGTTACCTGAAAGGCGTGAGGAAATGCACCGGTTATTTCGTCTATCGCCGTCCGCATGACTATTATGACTCTTATGAGGGCGATGAGTTTAATCTCTTCGGTAATTTTGATATAGAGTTCAAGATTCCTCCTGTTCCTTATGAGGGCGACTGGCAGATACGCCTCGGTTATGCCGCTGAATTCTCACGCGGTATCGCCCAGATCTATTTCGACGGCAAGCCGCAGGGCATCCCTCTCGACATGACAAAGGACCTTACCGACGCTTCCCTGCTCGGTGCTGAGTGGGTGCAGGACTACAACAGCATGAGCGATGCTGAGAAGTCTGCCGACTATAAGAACCTGAAGAACAAGGGATATTACCGTGGTGCCATGGGAGGTTACAGATATGACGGCGCCGGAGCAAGCACATTCCGCCAGTTTGTCACTGTCCAGATGACTCTCCGCCGCGTGCTCTGCACTGTGCATATCGACCCTAAGGAGGACCATTACCTGCGCATCAGATGCGTATCTACCGGTCAGACGGAGTTCGACCTCGACTATCTGGAGCTCGTTCCTAAGAGTGTATATGGTGTATCTGACGGCAGCAGCATGGAGGATCCATTGTAAAAACCCACTAAACCCCAACTGAAATGAAAATAATAGAAGCTTACAAGATACAGGCATTGGCCGCCATGACAGCGGCTTTATGCCTCACTTCCTGCTCTGACAAGTGGGATGAGCATTACGGCGATGCTTCCGAGGGCGTGGCAAAATCGACCCTCTGGGAGGCAATCGACGGCAATGCGGACTTGAGCAACTTTGCCAAGGTGGCAAAGGCATGCGGATATGACCTCGCTCTTGACGGCAGCCAAACCTTCACCGTCTTTGCTCCTACCAACAGCAGTCTGAGCGCTGAGCAGGCCGACAGCATGATAAATCTCTACAATGAGAAGAAAGCGGCTGGCGTAAAGACGGCTGAAAACCCTGTGGTAAAGCAGTTCCTGCAGAATCATATCACCCTCTACAGGCAGTCTGTCTCTTCCGTCACGTCCGACTCCCTGGTGATGATGAACGGCAAATACCAGCCTCTCACGTCTTCTGCCATAGGAGGTGAAGCCTTTGATGTCAGGAATGACCTTCACACCAACGGCATATTATACACTCTCAAAGGCAGGATTGACTACGAACCTAACGTGTTCGAGTATCTCGCCATGGACAATGAGCTGGACAGTGTCTGCCATTTCATCGAGAGATTCGGGCAGTATAAGTTTGATGCCAGCCAGAGTGTGCCGGGCAGCATCATCGACGGCAAGACTCATTATCTCGACTCCGTGATGGTCTATCGCAATGAATTCTTCGACATTTACGGCAGTCTGAACGAGGAGGACTCCACATACTGGATGCTCGCCCCTACCGATTCTGAGTGGAACCGCCTGGTGGAAGCCTACACTCCTTACTTCAATTATGACACGAAGGTGGACAACCGCGACTCTCTCCAGTATGTCAACACCCGTATGGCGATACTGGGAGCCACCATCTTCAATCGCAATTCCAACAAGGATGAGGCCTTCCGCGACTCTGCCCTGTCCACATCTGCACAGCCGGAGTCATACTATACGTATAATCCTGACGAGATGCGCACCAACAGATTCTACCGTCCGTTTGATGCAGGCGGCATATTTGACGCCACTGAGGACATTGCCCTGAGCAATGGCCACGTGCGCAAGGCATCCGATTTCCGCATCTCTCCATTCGAGACATTCCTGATTCCGGTGAAAGTGGAGACCGAGACGACCTTCCGTCTTGACACTCTCGACAATGCCATCGACCCTTACACCGTGCGCAATGTGCCTGCCAGCAATCCTTTCTATGGCAGGATTTCAGGCAATGCCTTTGCTGAAATAGCTCCTAAGAGCCTGGGTTCCCAGCCTACAGTGACATTCAATCTGCCTAACATTCTGTCGAAGGTGGGCTATGATATCTATGTGGTCTTCGCCCCGGCATTGGCATACGACACCCTGGCTACTGCGGAACAACGTCTGCCGGTCAAGTTCAAGACCCGTATTGGCTATCAGTCGAGCGGAGCGATGGTATGGGAACGCCCTGTCTCCTCCACCACAAAGCCTGACGTGGTGGATACTGTCAAGGTGAAGAGCAACTACAAGTTCAAGACCTCCGGTTACGGTTTGTCAAAGCCTCAGGCAAAGATCAAGATCTTTACCGACGTGCCTTCCAACCAGACTGCAATGTATCAGACCACCATGCGCATCGACTGCATCATCATCAAGCCGCATGATGCTCCTGTAAGTGAAGTCAGATGAAATGAAGATTCCTTATTAATCCTTCTTAATACGTATAAACAATGAACAGATATATATTATTCGGATTGTCAGCCTTGCTGTTTGGTGTCAACGGCGCATCTGCGCAGGAGGACGCCAAAGTCTCAAGCCTGCCTGCCAAGGCGGTGAAGTCGGTGAAGCGTTATCCTTCCCGCAAGGTGAAGGGATGCGTGGTCGATGCCGCCACCAATTCGCCTGTTGCGGGCGCACTGGTCAGCGTCGGCGAGATTCCCGGTTACAGTGTGCTGACCAATTCCAAAGGTGAATATTCGCTGGACGTGCCTTTGATCGCTTCTTCCCTCATCATCACTGCGCCTGATTACAACATGACAAAGATGGGACTGGCAAGCGATGAGATGCAGAAGAAGGCGTCTCTCTATTCCACTGCCTTTACTTCCGAGTACAGCAAAGGCATAAATGTCAATGCGAGCCAGAAGGCTTCCGGCTTCAGTTACTCCAATGCCACGAGCATCGAGGAGGAAGTGCAGAAGCAACTGGGCGCTGAAGTGCACACCACATCGCGCAACGGCAACTCCGGCACCGGCGGAGTGATGTTCATCAATGGTCTCAATTCGCTCAATGTCAATGCCCAGCCGCTCATCGTGGTGGATGGTGTCATCTTCGACCAGCAGTACAACAGACTGATGCTGCACGACGGTTTCTACAATGATATCCTCGCCAACATCTCCCCTAACGACATCGAGGACGTCACAGTGCTGCGCAACGGCACCGCCCTCTATGGTGCAAAGGGTGCCAACGGCGTGATCATCATCACCACACGCCGCAGCCACAGCATGGCGACACGCATCACTGCAAGCCTCTCCACCGGCATCACCACCAAGCCGAAGTTCTATGACATGATGGACGCGACGCAGTACAAGAGCTACGCTTCCGACCTGCTTGCCACCACGAATACGAAGATCACCAACTTCAAGTTCCTCAACGAAGACCCTACCTATTATTATTATCCACAGTATCACAACAACACTGACTGGAAGGACCAGGTCTATCGCACTGCAATCACGCAGAAATACAACATCAATGTGGAAGGCGGTGACGACGTGGCTGACTACAATCTGAGCCTCGGATACATGGCAAACCAGACTCCATTGGAATACAATGACCATAACAGACTGAACATCCGATTCAATGCCGACATACGTCTGACGCAGGCTTTCAGCGTGGCTTTCGACGCTTCCTTTGCCAATCAGACGCGCAATATCCGCAATGACGGCGCACCGGAGGGATATGATGAGGGCACTCCTACTGCCCCTTCGTTCCTGGCTTACGTCAAGAGCCCGATGCTGAGTCCTTATGCTTATGCCAACGGAACGCTGAGCAGCAGTTACCTTGACATCAGCGACGAGAGCTATCTGGACGAGGCTTTGGCCAATTATTCCAACTACAACTACAAGCTCGGCAATCCTTACGCCATCAATGAATATGCTGATGCCGAGAACAAGAACCGATGGGAAAACTCCATGGTCAACCTTGCCATCAAGCCGAAGTACCAGTTTAATGACCATCTCTTCGTGACCGAGCATTTCAGTTACAACCTCGTCAACACCAACGAGAAATTCTATATCCCTATCAGCGGCGTGCCTGACTACTACGTCAGCAGCGTGGGAGCATACCGTGAGAATGAGGTACGCTCCCTGTTCTCCAAGCAGAACTCCGTGATGAGCGACACCCGCATCGACTGGAACAACCGTTATGACGCCCACTCCATACACCTATTCGGCGGTGCTCGCATAAATTGGGAAAGCTATACGCTCAACAGCCAGCTGGGATATAACACGGGCAATGACAAGACTCCGTTCATATCAAGCTCTCTTCTCAATGTGAAGACCGGCGGAACAAATGACAACTGGACCTCAATAGCATGGTATTCACAGGCTGAATACAACTATCTCCAGCGCTATTACCTGCAGGCTAACCTGACGATGGAGGCTTCTTCACGCTTTGGCAAGGATGCTGACGGCGCACTGAGTCTCCTTGATGCCGCATGGGGAGTATTCCCTGGCGTGCAGGCTGCCTGGGTAGTGAGCAACGAACCTTGGTTTGACGTGCCGGCAATAGATTTCCTCAAGGTGAATGCAGGCTACGATGTGAGCGGCAATGACGACATCGACCCTTACGCCGCACGCAGCTATTTCACTGCCACGAAGTTCCTTCAGACCGTCTCCGGCCTCGTGTTTGACAATATCGGCAACAACCATCTCAAATGGGAAACCACCAAGAAATGGAACGTCGGACTGGAAACCAACCTCTTCAACAACCGTCTGAACCTTCGCTTCAACTACTTCAACAGCCGTACCGACGACCTCCTGACCTATCAGTCACTGAAATATGTGTCCGGTCTTGAGAAGAACTGGTGCAACGGCGGCTCGCTGAAGAACAGCGGATTCGACGTTTCCGCCTTGGCGAAAGTGGTGACTTCCAAGGATTTCTCATGGGAACTCGGTGGAAGCATCGGCCATTACAAGAACGAGATAGTCTCTCTGCCGGAAGGCAAGGAGTATATCGACAACACCGTGTATGGCGCTACTGTCAGGACCCAGGTGGGCAAACCTGCCAACCTCTTCTATGGCTACCGCACGGCGGGCTGACTCCAGCTGCTGGCGCATATAGTTA
>OQVL01000074.1_pt1 | contig 36626 bp, 23 predicted proteins | sample 1691501 | NCBI WGS metagenome assembly OQVL01 (sample SAMN03418253, study PRJEB22391) | human gut metagenome | biome: human-gut; feature: organic feature; material: feces | host: Homo sapiens | place: Tanzania | collected 2013-01 | reverse complement strand
CAGCTATCTTAAACTGCTATGGAATCCGGGAAGCAGAACAGAATATGGTCTTTGCTGCCAGACTCACACAACACGGTCATACGATCCAGAACATGGCAGATCTGATGGATCTTTACCGTCAATCCTACAGTCAGAAGACTGTAGAAAACATTGCAGGGCTTCCGCATCCAACCGTGCAGAAATTCATGGTCATTACCGTAGCTGTTGTTGGTGCAAGCAGACGCTTCCTGGCACAGATCACAAGGCATCAGAACGAAGTAAAGTACATGAGTGCATCTCTGCAGTACAGCAATTATTCCGGTCATGCTGCCGCGGAAACTAATATATTTCTGTCTCTGAGTTCGATGACCTTTCGCTGGTCATCTGTCCATGTCATTCCCATGTTTTGCTCCGTTTCTGACTTTTTATTTTTGCACCTGTCACATCACATTTATTCACCGTCCGGATTTTTTCCCGGCTCTCCAATCTCTTCCCGGATATGTGCAAGGATCTCCTCACTGCTGTCAAATTTTTCAAACTGCTGATAGGAAAATCCCGGCATGCGTACATCAAATCCGCAGATCGTGTGATATGGACAGTAATCGCAGCCGCTCCTGTCTCCTAACAGGTAAGGTTTTACCGCCACATTTCCGGCAAAGATCTCTTTTCCCACATGCTCAATCTTCTTTCGCACATAATCGGACATCAGTCCAAACTCATAGGTGCTCGCCGTCTTAGATGTCGCCTTTAAGGAGCCGTCCGCTTTTAAGGCTACCGGGATCACTGTCGATGTGCCTGAAAAATCAGTATCCATCGCACCATAGATTTCCGGATCTTCATTGACCAGACCTCCCACTTTAAGCTGTTCTAGAATACTCCGTCTGATCTCCTCCTCGGACTCCTGACCATCCGCATCCACCATCGGATCTGTGATGTGATAATAAAAAATACCTGCAGGTTCCGTATCTTTTCCCTTATATTTTTTCTTTGTGAGTTCCAGTGCCGCATTCATGTAGACGACAAGCTGGAGCTGCAGTCCATAATAAAAATTTAAAAGTGAAAAAGTGGTGTTGCCCGATTTATAATCAATGATTTTTACATAGACCTTATCGTCTGTCTCGTAAGTATCAACGCGGTCGATCCTGCCGCGCAGACGCATTTTTTCATCTTCACCCAGTTGAAACTGCACCGCATCCAGCCGCTCGGCGCGCGAAAATGACACCTCAAAACCGCTCGGCACAAACTTTCCTTTCCGCACCTGTAACATCAGTGCCCAGATCGTCCGTTTTGCCGTTGCCTCCATCCGCTTTAACAGGTAACTGTTTCTTGCGTCCTCGAATACGTCCCCGATCCCGCTGCCTGCGATCGCATCTTCCATGCTCTGGGAAAGCAGGGCTTCCTGCGCTTTCTCCGGGATATCAAACCAGGTATAATCCGACAGCTCTATGCCCTTTGCAAAACGCTCTAACACATCATGATAAATATTTCCCATATCCACACTCGCAAACTGCTGCAGTTCCCGTTCTTTAAGCCGCAGTCCATAACTTAAATAATGAGCAAACGCACAGGCAGCAAACTGTTCGAGCCTTGTCACGCTGTTTTCTAAGGTATTCCCATATAAAGCTTTCGTGACTGCCTTGCTGATCGCATCATCTTTATGGGCGCCAAACGCCGCATCAAAAAGCTGCATTACTTTTTCCCGTTCACCCTCATCCGACAGGTACCATGCCAAAAGTGCAGTCCATGCCTCTTCATCCTCCACCGGTTTTGTCAGTCCTTCCATCAGAAACGGCAGGGCACTTTCCGCAGTCAGTGCACCTTCTAATGTCTCCTCCTCGGACGGTTCTTCCACCGCAAGCTGTGGGAACAGTTTTAAGAGTGTCCCGATCAGATACGAACGCCGCAGTGCTTTTCCATCGGAGTTGACGCGGCAGAATGTCACATACAGCCGCTCGGACGGTTTTGTCATATTTAAATACAGGTAAAACTTCTGGATAAATACTTTTTCCCTTGCGCCCGGCGCCAGTTCCAGGTGATATTCTGCCATCTTTTCACGCTCAAACTGGGAAATAATGCCACCCTGATTCCCTGCTTTCGGCACAACTCCGTCGTTGACACCGACAAAAAATAAGATTTTTACATGGTTCAGACGGGTTCTCTCGATATCCCCGACTGTCACCGTGTCGTTGCCCGGCGGGATAATACCGACTTTTGCCGCCTCAAATCCGGCATCTAAGATATCACTGTATTCCCGGATCGTCATCGTCTCATCGCCAAGCAGAGACGTCACTTTGTCGAGCAGATCCATCACGATTTTATAGATCTGGTCATATTCCTTTGCCCGCGCCTGATTGCCATACGCCTCGAAAAAGTTTCCACGCTCCTTTAATAACTGCTCCATGTTAAGCCGTCTGATCAGACTGTATAACTCATAGGTCTGTGTGCTGACCGTATTGTCTTTTCCACGGAATGCCTCAAGCAGCGGCTTAAAATTCTCATAAACCGCCTCACGGATCTCATTTAACCGTGCCATATCCTCCAATGTCCCATCCGGCATTACAAACGTCCACGGTCTGCTCCAGCGGGATGCACCGCGGATGCCCCGTGCGAGGACATAATTTTCCAGGCGGTCGATCTCCTGTTCTGTAAGTCCATGGGATCCTGTTTCCGGCTGCTGCGTCAAATCTTCCGTTGCAGCCGGATCTGGCTCCTTGTCGGAATTTTTTGCCTCGGTCACGACTCTCGCTGCAAGCCCGCACCGCAAAAACCGGAACACACTTTCATAAGAAAAATCATATTCGATCATCTCTAAGATCGCCCGGATACACTCGATAAACGGGTGGAACAAAATATTTTTCGTCTGATCAATAAAGTACGGGATATGGTACTGCTCAAAGATCTCCGGCACATAATTGCCATACTGCTGCACATCCCCTGTCACGACTGCGATATCCCGGTAACGGTAACCATTCTCCCTCGTCAGGCGCACGATCTCGCGGGCAGCAAATTTTAATTCTTCCCTCGGATTTTTCAGGGACATGATGCGGATATGCTGCATAGATTGTTCCGGTGCTTTGTATCTGTAGCTTCCCGCTCCCGGACGAAAGAGATTCTGCTCCATAAAATAAAGGTCGGCAGCATTGGCATAGCGCCTCTGTTTTCCGGTCGGCAGTACCAACGGCTCCTCCACCGGAACTTTGCACAGTTCTGCCACTTTCAGTAGCGACGCCACCGTTTTTTTACTCATGGCAAAAAGTTCATGTACACCCCTGCACTGGTAAAAATCTTCCCTGACATCCATCGTGACAGACACGCTGACCTTCTTTGCCAGCACGAGCAGTTTTTCCATCAGACGGTTCTGGATCGGTGTAAATCCGGTAAACTCGTCCAACACGATCACACTATTACGAAGCAGTTCGGACTCTTCTGCCACATCATAAAGAAGCTCTAACACTTCCTCTGCCGTGATATATCTGCCCTTTAAATACTCCGTAAATCCCTGATACATCGTGAGGACATCCTGCATTTTTAAGCGCAGTCCCTCCCCAAGCGGTTCTTTCTCCAAAAACTCTGCCAGCGCATCCGGACGGACATTATACTGCATCAGCTCTGAGATCAGGGATTTTACCTCGCCGACATATCCCATCTTATTCATATTCGCACCAAGCACTTTCAGTTCTGCTTTTTTCTGTTCTGCCACCTTGCGCAGTACAAGATTTTTTCCGGTCTCTTCCAGCACAACCACATTTTGTTTTCCAAGATCATCAAAGACGCGGTATGCGAGTCTTGCAAAACTGAGCACATCCACGTTCATGATTGCATGCTGTTTTTGCGCTGACCTTCCCCCTTGCTGCAAGGGCGGCGCAGTGAAAATCCGATTATCCGCTAAAAAAATTATATAAGTTATTGAAATAAAAAAATATAAATGATATAATAAATTGGTTTTAGTCCTTGTGACAAGCTATAACCGGCAAAATGGAAAATAAGGAGCTGACAAAATGGCAGAAAATGAGAAAAAGACCGTACCCTCAGTAGAGGGCATGGAAGCTCATATCGACACATGGCGAGACATTATTAAAAACAAGCAGAGAGGTATTTTCACCTTTGACGAGCTTGTTGAGATCAAGCTTAAGACACTCAAAAAGAGAATATACACGGACTTTGAGAACACCGCTCCATGGAAGATGCGTGAGTGCATCTACAAGGACATCGGCGACTACGAGTATCTTTACGACGGTTGGAAGGATCTTAACGTCGGCGGCTACTGGGGCGGCAACGGACTCAGCTCGTTCTTCAAGAATAAGATTACAATTCCCGAGCGCTTCGAGGGTAAAAAGGTTACTCTCTACGTTTACTTCGGCGGCGACTCTCTCGTTTCCGTAAACGGCGTGCCCTTCCAGGGTCTTGACCCGTTCCGTAACGCAGTTGTTCTTACCGATTGTGCTAAGGCGGGCGATACATACGATATCGACATCGAATCCTATTTCGTTTGGCACTCAAATGAGAGCTCTCTCAAGAAGCTCGAGTGCTCATTCATCGCAACAACAGACGATGAAATCAACGAGATTTACTGGGATTTGAAAGCAGTTTACAACGCACTCTTTATGCCGGGCATGGGCAACGACTATGCTACCCTTATCCGCGAATCGCTTAAAGAGGCTTTCCAGTACGTTGACTTTGACGAGCCTGATTTTGACGTATTCAAGGCTAAGCTGAGAATGTGCAAAAAGGTTCTCTATGACAGAGTTTACAACAACCCGAACTACAAGTGTATGGGCAAGCTCGACCTTATCGGCAACTCCCACCTTGATATGGTTTATATGTGGGCTTACAAGGAGTTCGTCCGTAAAGTCGGCCGTACTCACGCAACAATGCTTCGCCTTATGGAGCAGTATCCCGACTTCGTCTTCTCTCAGAGCCAGGCAGGTATGTATGAGGAAATGAGAGTTCATTATCCGAACATCTTCGAGCAGGTTCAGAAGAGAGTTAAAGAGGGTCGCTGGGAATACATCGGCGGTATGTGGGTTGAGCCGGATTGTAACATCATCTCCGGCGAGAGCTTTGTCCGTCAGTTCCTCCACGGCGTTCGCTATGCCGAAAAGTGGTTCGGCGTAACGCCCAAGACCTGCTGGCTTCCCGACGTTTTCGGCAACAGCTATTGTATGCCGCAGATTATGAAGAAAGCCGGAATGAAGTATTTCGTTACCCACAAGATGGGTATCTGGAACGATACAAATCCGTGGCTCTACAACTCCTTCTGGTGGGAGGGTCCCGACGGCTCTAAGGTATTCGCAGCCGTTCCCCCGACTCACTTCATCGGTTCAATGGAGCCGGATTCACTCAAGACAAACTGGGTCAAGTATACCGATAAGGACACCATCGGCGAGTCCATGTACTGCTACGGCTGGGGCGACGGCGGCGGCGGAGTCGATAGCGAGATGCTTGAATATGTCAAGAGATATAAGAACTTCCCCGGTCTCCCTGAAACAAAGGCTTGCAAGATTGAGGAATCCCTCGAAAATATGCGTCAGAAAGCTATTGCTGCAGGCGACAAGATCGTTACATGGAAGGACGAGCTTTATCTTGAGGAGCACCGCGGAGTTCACACCACAAAGGCTGCCCTTAAAAAAGCCAACCGTTACTGCGAGAACCTCTTCAGAGAGGCTGAGATGTACGCAGTTATCGCAGAAAGCTACGGCTATGAGTACCCGACAGAGGAGCTCGCTCTCGCATGGAGAAAGATTCTCACCAATCAGTTCCACGATTCACTTCCCGGAACTCACATCACAGAGGTATTCGGCAAGCTCATGAGCATCTACGATGAGGTAATCGAGACCGGTGAAAGAGTCCGCAACGAAGCTCTCGCAGTTATCGCCGAGCATATCGGCTATGACAAGAACCTCGGCAAGCCGTTTGCACTCTTTAACTCCCTTGCAAATGTAGCTACAACCAAGGTTGAGCTTGATTATCAGGACGTTGATATCTTCGACGAAAACGGCAATAAGGTTGCAACTCAGGCATACACAAAGCCGAACGGAGACAAGAAGCTCGTATTCGTTGCCAAGGATATCCCGGCAGTCGGCTACAAGGTTTACTATAAAATGCCTGCCGCAAAGGCTCCCGCATATGATGAGAGCAACGGCAAAGAGATTGAGAATGACAATTTCAAGCTCGTTCTTGACGACAATGCAACTCTTATCTCAATCTATGATAAGAAGAACCGCCGTGAGGTTATCTCCAAGGGCGGCAAGGGCAACGATTTCAGACTCTTTGAGGATATGCCCGGCGGATACGACGCATGGGACATCGTTGCAACATATGTTGACCGTGAGTTTGAGCTTAAGGACGGCATTGTTAAGGATATCGTCAAGGGCGACGTTTACACAATGATCTCAATTGAGAAGGATGTTCTTAAATCAAAGATCGAGCAGAACATCATCATCTACAATGACCTTGACAGAATTGACTTTGATACACACATTAGCTGGCACGAGGATCAGAAGCTCCTCAAGGTATTCTTCGACGTTGATCTTCAGACGAAGAACTACACGAGAGATATAGCCTATGCCACAATGGAGTGCTGCTCATACAGATACAATCCGTATGATAAGGCAAAGTTTGAGGTCAACGCTCACAACTGGATTGACATGTCCGACGAGGACTACGGCGTATCGCTCCTCAACGACTGCAAGTACGGCCACGAGGTCAACGAGCACAAGATGATTCTTACTCTTCTTAAAGCTCCGATCAAGCCCGACCCGAAGTCAGACAGAGGCGACCACTACTTCACATATTCTCTTTACCCGCACGCTGAGACATGGAAGAAGGCAAAGACCCTTGAAAGAGGACTTGAAATCAATCATCCGCTTGTTCCCGTTGACATCAAGGCGGAAGGCGAACTGGGCGCAGATAAGTCCTTCATCACTCTTACAAGCGACAGCATGACTCTTGAGGCAGTCAAGAAGTGCGAGGAGGAGGACGCATACATCATTCGTATGGTTGAGAAGAAGGGCAAAAGCGTTGATGCAAGCGTTAAATTCTTCGCTCCCCTCACCTATGCCGCAGAATGCGACCTCATTGAGAGAAACGATGTTCCCGTCCCGTTTGACGGCGACACAATCAGCTTCCACGCAACCCCGTTTGAGATCAAGAACTACAAGGTAAAGATCAAATAAAACGATTTTAAGAGGGCTGTTGCAGCAAATGCAGCAGCCCTGTTTTTTATAGTTATGAGCTTTGAAAATGATTTAAAGAAACAAATTGAAACATACATATTTTTCCCCGAGAATATAATTGACGAAGTTATCAAGGCAAATTGCAAAAGCGTTGAGCTCCTGACTGAAAAGCAGATGGCGGATATCTGTGCAATACGCCGCAATAACCTTTCCTATGCGAACAAATTTAAATATTCACTCGACGACCTTGATCTGATCATCAAAACAATCGACAGCAACCCTTATTCCGGCTTTGCCAAACTCCGAGATGCCGTAAGGCAGATTGAAATAATACTTGAATAAACAGGAAGGCGGACTGAAATGGAAAATAATAAAAGAATTGTTTATCCTGATATACTAAGGATATTGGCTATTTTCTTTGTTGTCAGTATACATACAATAACTGAATTTTGGACATCCATTCCGCTTAAAAGCACAAATTGGGTCGGTCTGGTTATCATTAATACAATTGCTCATACTGCCGTGCCCCTTTTTATTATGGTTTCCGGAATGTTTATGCTTTCTCCCCAAAAAGAAAAGAGTATAAGGGACCTGTATTCAAAAAATATTTTGCGATTGGCAACCGCATTCATCTTTTGGTCAATGCTGTATACAGCAATTCCTATTATTTCCAACAAAATAGCTGATCGGTCTTTTCAGATTAATTTCATAGAAATTTTACAAACCTTTGTCGAGGGAAAATATCATCTTTGGTTCCTCTATATGATTATCGGATTATATATCATCACTCCGATTCTAAAAAAAATAGTTTCCGACAAAAAGATTCTCGAATATTTTCTTATAGTATGGTTTATTTTTTGCCTCTTTTTTAACTTTTCAAAACTGATCCCATATATCGGAGAACCGATACACAAGTTTATTGATACATTTAAAATGTCAATTGCACTTGAATACAGCGGCTTTTACTGTCTCGGTTATTATTTACATAATTATAAAATTTCAAAAAAAGCTGAAATGCTCACTTACGTTATCGGCGTTTTCAGTATTTTGGCAACAATATTCGTCACCGTATATTTGTCTTTTAAAGTTGAAAAACCATTTGACAGCTATCTCGAATACCTATTACCAAACACATTGTTTTCATCAACAGCACTGTTCCTTGCAATAAAAAGAATATGTGATCGCAAAACTTTTTCGAAACGCCAAAAAACTACTATTACAGCACTTTCAAAATACTCTTTCGGTGTATATTTGTGTCACATACTCATTTTAAGATCCCTGTCTTTCTTCATTTTAAAAGCCGAAAATTTAGGCATTTTTGTTCAGTTTTTGATTTTGCTGATTCTTACAACAATCCTCAGCTTCGCAGTTTCAGCCGTAATCAATAAGATACCGTTCTTAAATAAATATATTGTATAACGTAAAAGCTATCGCACTTATTTCTAAATGCGATAGCTTTTGTTTATATTCTCTGTGAAATTGTCTGTAATTCTACGCCTGCAAGATCAATGTGTTCCGCATCGACCGATGTAACCGTGTTATCGAAGTTAACGTCAGCCGCCGCTGTCTGCGCCGCAGTAACATTGTCCGATGTGAGCATTCCGCCGGCAATTGCCCTTGTTATTACTGAATCGGTTCCGTCAATCTTGCCGTCGCCGTTGACATCACCGTGGATTACAACCGTCAGGGAATCCATAACGTTGCCCGACGCATCAATAAGCCTTACCGTACAGCCCGTTGTCACACCGCTTGTGTTTCTGAGCATAGTGTTCTTTGCGTCATATACCCTGAGATAAACGACATTGTTTTCAAAGAGCTGAACCACCTTGCTGACAGTCAGATTTGTGAAATCAAAGCCCAAAACCAACGCCTTTGACCTGTCAATCGTCAGCCCCGACGTACTCTTTACAACCAGCTTGCTGATGCCCAACTTGCCGGTATAAAGAATGTTGTAGCCGTCAACATATGTGTCAAAATACATATAGTGATTTATAACATCACTGCCCGAGACAATTACATTTCCGACCGTGTATTTTGCGCAGTCAAGCGTCATAACCGAGCGTGTAAAGCCCGTAGTATCGGGAACCTGACTTGTGCTTGTGATAAAGATATTCGATGAAGCGGTGTCGATATAAATAATATTTGTCGCAAGATAAACAGCCTCGCCGTTCTTTATCATTATATCGGTCTTTGAGGAGCCTGCCTCAACAGGATCTGCCGAGCCGATAACATTTCCATCCTCATCATAGAGCTTTTCAACATACATATAATTGTACGTCTGAAGCACCCTTGTGACCCTGCCGAGAGCATAAACGGAATCGCCCTTTGTCGCCGACGTATTGTCTGCGATCACACCGCCGTAGGTGAAGAGCTTGCCGCTCGCTCTTACATAAACTCCGCCGTAGTTGCAGTCATTGTTTCTGATTGTTCCGCCGTACATATACATATTGCCCGAAACGGTAACCGCACCCGTTGTGGTGTTCTTACAGTTCTGAACAACCGATTTTTCGTGCATATAAAGGCTTCCGCCCGACTGAACATTGATCGCCGCCGCTCCGACAACTCCTGTCAGCTCCTTGCCGCCGTCTATAATCATAAGTCCGTTCGAATCGCTTCCCGCCGCATAATCGGTCTGAGACTGCTGGACATTGTCGGCAACCGATGTGCCGATTCTGAGAACCGAACCCTTGGTAATATCAAACATAACTCCGTAGAACGAGCCTGTGCGGATCGCTTTGTACGAGGTGTCGTCACAAAGCAGGGTGACGTCGCCGTTGACCGTAACGGTGGATGTTATCGAGGCATTCGCAACAAGTGTGATTATTGCCGTCTCGCCTGCCGAAACGGAAGCAAAAGCGTCCTTAAGATCGGTAAATTCAACGGAGAAAGCTCCTGCCTTGCTTACCCTTGCCACCGTGGTTGTCTCCATATTTGTTATGGTTCCGTTTGCAAGTGTGTACCAGTTGGAATTTGAAAGTCCGAACTTCATATAGTTTGTGCCCATCGCACTGCCGCCGAGCACCTTTGTTTTTTCCGCATATGTCTGCGGCGTGATTGTCGCAACATAGCCCGAGCATGTCAGCTTGTCCGTTACGTCAACCGTCTTTCCGCTAACGAGATAAACATCGTTTGAAGAATCAATCTGAGCCGCCGCCGATAATGCAAGCGTTGAGCCGTTATATATTGCCGCGCCGAGAGATTTGTCGGACTTGTTATCAACAATGTTGCCGCCCGAAATTCTAACCTCTGCGCCCGATTCAATCTGGACTGCGCCGCCCGAGAAATAGGCTCTGTTTCCGCTGAACGTTCCGCCGTTTATCTCAACGGTAGAATAATTCATTGCGCAAACCGCACCGCCGTAGGTTGACTGGTTCGCCGTCAGCTCAGCCTTGCCGCCGATAACCGTTGAGGCATATACGCCGTAGGAAGCGATTGCGCCGCCCTTGAGCTTTGCAATATTTCCGCTGAATACGCCGCCCTTGATTACGGCCTGTCCGCCGTTATTGTAAAGAACCGAGCCTTGAGTTGCCTCATTAGATTTGAATGTGCCGCCACCGATATTGACGGTTCCCTCAAGGTTGTATATTACGCCGCCGACCGATTTTCCGATATTGGCATTGAAAGCGCCGCCGACAATTTCAACCGTGCCCTGATTGCCGATCACTGCGCCCATAACCGTTGCCGCAGTCGTGAAATCATAAAATTCCACTCCCGGCTCAACCGTAAGAACTGCATCCTTTGCAACCTTTATTGCCGAATCCGTTGCAGCGACCTTGTTGCCGTTGATAAAGAATTTCGCCGAGGAATCATTGCCATATGTCTTTGAGCCGAGCGTGAGCTTTCCCGTTACGTTGAACATCGGTCCCGTCAGAGATTCCGATCTTGTAAGAGTTGCTCCGTCCTCGGAGAAAATTCCGAGCTCGGTCGTAATATTAATCGTTGAATCAACGGTGGTGTCACGGATTACGTAAATCGTCGGAAGAACCGTCGATTTCGTCTTTGCCGCATAATCTATCGCCGCAGAAAGAGTCTCGTAATATGTATCCGTTCTTCCGTCAATCTGCACTCTCGCAACGTATTTGTCCTGAACCCTCTTGACGCTTCTCAGCGAACCGTTCTTTACCGACTTCACGGAGGACATATTGTACATTGAGGTGAGCTGCGGGAAATAGTAGAAATAAGTGTCGTCGGCTGTCGATCTCCAGTCCGAAGAAGAAAAGCCGAGATTTGAAACGGAAGCGGAGCCTGTCATCTGAGCCGGGGTCTTTTCCGTTGCTCCCGTTGCGAGCATATTGTTCTTATACGTTCCGTCAAAGAAGCAGTTTAAAACATTTGCTCCGACCGTGTTACCGAAAGCAACGCCGACAAGATTTGATCCGCTGACATTGCTTGAAACATAGCAGTTTCTGACCGTGCCGTTGTTGTTATAACCGACAAGTCCGCCGACGGTAACATTACCGATCACCTGAGGTGCCGTGTTATAGCTGTTTGTCACCGTTCCGTTCGCACTGTAACCGACAATACCGCCCGTAAATCTCGCAAGAGGAGCATTGATTGTCGCATAGTTAAAGCATTTGTTTACCGTCGCCTTGTTGCTGAATCCGACAACACCGCCGACATTTGAAAGAAATGCCTTGTCGTCGGAATAGTTTGTTCCGACAATGCTTCCGAGCATACAGCTTGTCGAGACGCTTGCCGCCGAGCCGCCGAGGTTGCCGACAATTCCGCCGACCGCCTTGTCACCGCTGACCTCACTGTCACAGCTGCAGTTGATAACGGATCCGTTCTTGACATAGCCCGCTATACCGCCGACATTTTCAATTCCCGAAATCTTACCGTCAAGGACGACTGTATTTGTGACCGTGCCGGTGTTGATGTATCCGAAGAGTCCGACATTAACTCCGTTATCACCCGAGGTCGATGTCGTATAAATTCCTGCAATATTATATCCGCCGCCGTTAAAGGTTCCGTTATAGCCGTGATCCTCGTCGGCTCCGATCGGGGTCCATTCGATTACTCCGAAGCTGTCGTCGTTAACGTTGATGTTCATCAGAAGATCATCCGTCACCGTTGCGTTTGCGTTCGGATTTGCCTCAATTCCGTTAAGCGAGCCGTTTACAAGAGCCGCAAACCACGCAAGCTCGGACGGCTTGGAGATAAGATATGTACCGCTTGATGTCCGCTGAGGAACCGAACGGTCGCCTGCCCAGACATCGAGCGAAAGCATCCACGCAAGCACGGGATAGCCGTTATTTATTTCCGTGTAATCGAAGCAGAAATAAACCTTTTTGCCGTTGAGCTCCTTCACGAACGAGGTCGTCTGCATATCCGCAAGGGTTCTGCCGACGCCTGTAACGCCGTCAACACCCGAGGTCTCATAGCTGTAAAAAATACTTTCAAATTCGCTTCCGTATACCGATCCGACCGCACCGCCGATATCACTTCCGCTGCTTGTCACGGGAGCGATCGAGTATGCGTCGCATATTGTTGAGAAAAGCGCATATCCGACAAGTCCGCCGACTGCATCGTCCGCCGTAACCGAACCGAGGAAGAAACAGCCCTCAAGGAACGCCGCAGATGATGTGCCGATAATTCCGCCTGCGTTCAGCTTGCCCGTCACAGCCATATCGCTGTAATTCTTCACGATAACCGAACTGCCGTTTGCGTATCCTGTTACACCGCCGACACGCTGATTACCGCTGACTGAGCCCGTTGAATGACACTGATTGACAACCGTGTAGTAATATGACCAACCGACGATTCCGCCGACGCTGTTGCCTGTTCCGACAACCGTGCCCGAGAATGAGCAGTCGGAAATTCCGAGGTTCTCGGCATAGCCGACGATTCCGCCGACGCTGTATCCGCCCTTTACGGTTGCGTTTGTGATGTTGAGATTTTTGATACTTGTAACAGAGTGCTGAAGAACAAATTCTGAATTGACAGTCTCGGGCTCGTCCGCGGGAGCTACATACGGAATGGCTACACTGCCGAAAAAGCCCACGCAATCGGCTGTCGAGTCGATATATACTCCGCTTACCGTATGACCGTCGCCGTCAAAAGTACCCTTGAACGGAGTCGCCTCCGAACCGATCGGGGTCCATTTATTCTCGGTTGAGCCGTCGGCATTGAGCTGAATATCAGCCGTGAGCTTACCCTTGATAGCCTGGGTTCCGTTGTTTACAGCATCGGCGAACCAGCGAAGCTCGTCCGCAGTACCGATCTGATACACTCCGCCCACAAGCGTCGGCACTGTTCCCACCGCCAAAGCGGTAAGTCCCGGGAATACCGAAACCGTGATAATCAACAGTGTGACAACCACGGAAATAATCCTTTTCTTCATAATCAACACTCCTAAATATACAAAATGCAATTATTGACTATACCAATACATATATTATTATAAATTATTTCACGTCAAAGTGCAAGGTGCTTGTATTGGTATTAATAAACAATTTTGCACTAACTTTTTTGTTTAAAATACACTTTTAAAATATCAGTGCGAAGTCAGCCGGCGGAATTGACATTATCAAAGCCGAGATAAGCATAAAAAGACCGTCCTCGTGTGAGAACGGTCAGATTATTATTTTAAATTAGTTGTTGTCGCCCTTTTTCTTGATGATGTCGTTAAGGATTACATAGAAGTCCTCATCATCGACACCGTTCTTTGCCTGCGGCTTTGAGCTGTTGACAACGGGAGGCTCGATCGGAGCATTTGCCGATGCGGCTGCTGTTGAGCGGATCGGTGCACCTGCGTTTGATGTTGCCTTAAAGGTCGGGATTGAGCCGAAATCCTCTGACGGCTTTGCATCAAAGCCTGTTGCGATAACAGTGATGATGATCTCGTCCTCGAGCTTGGAATCGAATGCAACACCCCAAGTGATATTTGCGTCCGGATGTGCCTTCTCGGTGATGGATTCGCATGCGTTCTCGATCTCCTCAAGACCGATATCCGGCGAAGAGGTGATGCTGATGATAACGCCCTTTGCACCTGCGATGGATGTCTCGAGAAGCGGACTTGATGTAGCCATATCCGCTGCCTGAAGGCTCTTGTCCTTGCCCTTTGCAGTGCCGACGCCCATATGAGCATAGCCTGCGTCTCTCATTACGCTGCAAACATCGGCAAAGTCGAGGTTAACGAAACCGGGAACCTTGATGAGCTCTGAAATGCTCTTGACACCCTGTGAAAGAACCTCGTCTGCTACGAGGAATGCCTCGGAGAGAGTCTTGCAGCGGTCGCTGAGGAGCTTAAGTCTGTCATTCGGGATAACGATGAGGCTGTCAACGTTCTCGGAAAGACGTGCGATACCCTGCTCTGCGAGTGTGCTTCTCTTCTTACCCTCAAACTTGAAGGGCTTTGTAACAACACCGACCGTGAGAACGCCCATTTCCTTAGCGATCTCAGCGATTACGGGAGCCGCACCTGTACCTGTGCCGCCGCCCATACCTGCGGTGATAAATACCATATCTGTTCCCTTGAGGATTGAAGAGATCTCTTCTCTGCTCTCCTCAGCCGCCTTTTCGCCGACCTCGGGACGTCCGCCGGCGCCCTGTCCTCTTGTGGACTTCTCGCCGATCTGGATTCTGTGAGTTGCCTGTGAATTAACAAGAACCTGCTTGTCCGTGTTTACTACGATAAACTCAGCACCCTGCATACCCTGAGCGATCATTGTGTTGACTGCGTTTCCGCCGCCGCCGCCGACGCCTATAACCTTGATCTGAACGGTGCTCTCGAAATCGTTATCAATTTCAAATGCCATTTTTTATAACCTCCGTTTTATAAGTCATATTATACTCCGAGTTTTTAAACAATAGTTATGATATCATACTTTTTTATCAATTTCAAGACTAATATCACGAAAAGAGATATTTTTTTTGATTTTTTTAATTATTCATCCTCGGAAATATCGTCAATTGTCGTTTCCTCTTCCTCCGACTCGGTTTCATCCTCCGGCTGCGTGTCCTCGGGCTCCGTTTCCGGCTCTGTCACCGCCGTTGTTTCGGGAACGGTCGTGACCTCTTTTTTCGGAGCGGCAGTCGTTTTCTCGAGCGTTTCAAGCGGCTCAACATAAACCTTTTTCGTTATCGAAAGATTGATTTCTCCGATCTGCTTGGGATCGGTTTCATCCTCACGGGCAATGACCTTTTTTGCCTCTTTCAGCTTATAGGCAAGGTCTGTGCTGTCGCCCATATAGAGGCGGTATCTGCTCTGATATTCAAGATAGATATTTTTCGGATCGGAAATATCAATTCCCGTTATTCCCTTTATCCCCGCCTCGTCGATTGCACTGCGGATATTGTCATAGAGCGCCTTTTCGGAGTCGTCGGCGAATCCCACGATTTCTCCCGGCTTTGCATTGAGGCTGTTTTTTACGGTCAGAAGGGTGAGACCGCTGTTCTGAGGCTTTTTACCGAAAATTTCAAGAACCTTGCCGTCCGAATCCGCAATCGCATAGCCGTTCGCCGTCTTGAAAAGCATTGCCGCCGTATCGTCCTTGACGGTAAAGGTTACCTTGCCGCCGAGAGTTTTCTTAATTTCAAGGGTGCGGACGTACGGGAGCTTCTGCTGAACTCTTTCACGGACTCTGTTCCAATCGGCCAGCACCATATTGTCGCCGACCTCGACGCCTGCCATATCAATTATCTGCTCGGCTTTGTAATGCTTTCCCGCCGCCGCAACCTTTATCTCGGTTATATTGAAAAGCACCGTGACGGACAATACCGCAAACACTGCCGCAGCGGCAACAACCGCAATAATTCCCGTGAGAATCCTGCGGTTACGCTTTACCTTTTTCAGTTTTCTTTCATAGCGTTCTCTGGTCTCGGGGCTCATCTCCGCAACCTGTCTTGCCGTCAGCTTTTTCATTTTTCAGTCAATCCTTTTTATTCTTGCTCCGATATAATTAAGACTTTTTTCAAGGGACTCATATCCCCTGTCAATAAAATGTATGTTTTCAACCGTTGTCGTACCCTCGGCGCAGAGACCCGCAACCGTAAGTGCCGCACCCGCCCTGAGATCGTGTGCGCAGACCGTTGCGCCCTGTAACCTTCGGATTCCGTTGACAACGGCGATTTTATCGTGAACGCTTACGGCGGCTCCCATACGGTTCAGCTCGCTCGCAAGCCGAAAACGGTTTTCAAAAATATTTTCGCAGATAACGGTTGTTCCGTCCGCAACACTCGCCATAGTCATAATAAGTGACTGGCAATCCGTCGGGAAGCCGGGGTAAGGCATTGTCCTCACCGTACCCATCGGTTTCAAACGTCCCTGTGATATGATTCTCAGTCTGTTCTGCGATGATGTGATTTTGCATCCGCTCATTTCAAAGCACTGCATAACCGACGCAAGGTGTGACGGCACAATGTCGTCAAGCAAAATATCCGAACCTGTCACCGCCGCCGCAGCCATATAAGTGCAGGCGGCAATTCTGTCGGGCATAACGGTATACCGGCTTGAGTGGAATCGCTCCACGCCCTCAATATAAACCGTGCTCTCCCCCGCTCCGCTTATTCTCGCACCGCAGGAATTGAGAAATCTTGCAAGATCAACCACTTCGGGCTCCCTTGCCGCATTTATTATCGTAGTTGTGCCCGTACATCTGAGTGACGCAAGGATTATATTCTCCGTTGCGCCGACGCTCGGGAATGAAAGCGTTATTTTTGCTCCCTTGGTTCTTGCACATTTACAGCTTATGTGTCCGTATTCCTCGGAAAGAACGACGCCGAGCTTTTCCATTGCAAAAAGGTGCAGATCAATCGGTCTCATTCCGATATCACAACCGCCGGGAGCGCATAGGCGTGCCTCTCCCGTGCGTGAAATCAATGCGCCGAGGAAAATAATCGACGAGCGCATTTCCCTCATCAGATCGTCGGGAATATCGGTAAGAGTCATTCGGCTTGAGTCAACCGAAACGGAGTCTCCGCTCCTGTGCACCTCACAGCCGAGAGCCTTTAAAATTCCGAGCGTTGAATCAATATCGGTAAGCGACGGACAGTTATGTATAACGCACGGTCTGCCGACCGCCACCGTTGCGGCAAGAATCGGGAGTGCGCTGTTCTTTGCACCCTGAACACGCATTCTGCCGCCGAGTTTTCTTCCGCCCTCAATAACAAAGCGTCCCATATACCGCACCCTTTCGGAAATTATCAATCTGTTCTCAGTTTATGATGCTTTCCGAAAAGTGTTAATCGCAGGGCGGAGTGCGGCGCACCGTGGATTTTTTAAAAGCCTTTATTTAACAATCCTGCAAACACACTCGGTAATACGCTGTGATGCGTCGAGTATTGCCATATCCTTTGCGTTTCTGCCCATTTCGGCAAGTTTTTTCGGATCTGCAAGGAGCTTTTCGACCTCAGAAAGAAGTCTTTCGCCCGTAAAATCCTTTTCTTCAATCAGAATTGCGGCATCTCTGTCCGCAAGGGTTTTGGCATTGTAATACTGATGATTTTCCGCCGCATACGGATACGGCACAAGGATCGACGGCTTGCCGAGAGCCTGAATCTCACTCAGCGAGCTTGCGCCCGCACGGCAGATAACAATATCTGCGGCGGCAAGGCAACGATCCATATCGTTTATATATTCTCTGAGCATTATCTGCGGATTCGCATCGAGATTGATTTTCTCCTTAATCTCGTCTATCATTCCCGCTCCCGCCTTACCGGTTGCGTGCAGATAATAGCAGTCTTTCTTTTCATATCTGCTCTCGATGAGGAATTTTACGGCGCTGTTGATCGCCCTTGCGCCGAGGCTTCCTCCCATTGAAAGAATAAGCGGACGTGAATCGAGCTTCATCTCGGCTCTTGCAAACTCTCTGTTTGCATTTATTATCTCCCCTCTTATCGGGAGTCCCGTAACCACGCACGGATTTTTCGGTTTAAGAAGTCTTTCCGCCTCCTTGGCAGTGAGCATTACCACGTCAACCTTTTTTGCAAGGCTCTTGTTCGTCACTCCCGGGAATGCGTTTTGCTCGTGAACCGCAGTCGGAATACCCATTCTTGCGGCAACGCTGAGCACCGGTCCGCTGACATATCCGCCGAATCCGATAACAGCATCGGGCTTGAAATCACCGATTATTTTCTTTGCCTGTCCCTCGGATTTCAGCAGTAATTTTACGGTTTTCAGGTTATGCTTCAGTCCGCCGAAATTGAGTTCACGGCTGAAGCCCTGAATTTCTATCGTTTTAAAGTCATATCCTGCGGCAGGGACGAGCTGAGCCTCCATTCTGTCAGCCGTACCGACAAACAAAATTTCCGCCTTTGGATAATTCTCTCTTATGTAGCCTGCAACGGCAAGCGCAGGGTTGATATGTCCTCCCGTGCCGCCCGTTGCAAATAAAATCTTTTTTCCGTTAAGCATTTTCAGCCGTCCTCTTCTTCCTGTCTCCCGATCTTGAAACCGCCAGAACAATTCCCATCTCTATAAGCTGCATTACAAGCGCTGTACCGCCGTAGCTGAAGAACGGGAGCGAGATGCCCGTGTTCGGCATAAGATCCGTAACGACCAATATATTCAATATTGTCTGCAAGCCTACCTGGAGCGATATTCCGAGCACCAGCAGACGCTCAAACATACTTTTTGCCCTTGAAGCAATGACAAATCCTCTGAAAACGAGAGCCGCAAAGAGGAGCAAAATCAATACACTGCGGAAAAATCCGAGCTCCTCGCCGACGATTGCAAAAATGAAGTCGTTCTGCGGCTCGGGCATATACAGATATTTCTGTCTTGAATTTCCGAGACCGAGACCGAAGAAGCCGCCCGATCCGAGAGCGAACAGCGACTGGTTCGTCTGCCAGCGTGTGTCGGTATCGTCATAGTCCTTGTGAATAAAGGAATCTATTCTTTCCGCCTGATAGGGATCGAGTATTTTATCTCTGAGCAGCACAACGACGGCGATCAAAACTATACCTGCCGTTATGCCGAGAATAAACCATCGGTTGTCAACTCCGCCGAGGTAAAGCATACAGATGCCGATGAGCATTACAAGAATCGTACAGGAAAGGTGCTTTTCGAGATAGATAAGAATACAAAGGAATCCGAGAAGTCCGAAAAGCAGGAGCGCAAACCACCACTTTGTCTCAATCTGATGTCTGTACTTTTCAAGGAGCCATGCAAAGGTCATAATAATTCCGAGCTTTGCAACGTCCGAGGGCTGGAACACGAAACCGAGCTTCAGCCATCTTCTGAACTCTTCCTTCCCGTCCAAGCGATATGGGTGGATAAGAACGAGTATCAGCAGCACGAGCGATATTGCCGCTATAACGGGGGTTGCTTTTTTCAGAATTTCAGGATTGATTCTTGAAATCAGAAACATAAGCGCAACTCCGAAAATCGCAAAGCCGAGCTGTCTTTTTATATAGTAGGTAGCGTCATATCCCGTCGCATAGTCGTATTTTGCGCTGATATAGCTGGCGGAAAACATCATCACAAGTCCGATCGTCAGAAGCATCAGGACAATAACCATATACACGATATCGAAGCCGCCGCCGATAAACACGTCCAGACCGAACAGTCTGAACTTGCCTTTTGATTTTTTTGCGGACGCAGTGTTTTTAACCGCAGTCTGCCTGAGCTGTTCGGATGACATTCTCCGTATCCCCCTTTGTTATGTTTAGGTTGGGTTTTTATCAGCCTTCCCCTTGAGGGGAAGGCTTGGTCGGTTTCTGCCGCCTTTGCGGCACGATGTGGGCATCGTGCTCTACGAATTGTTGCTTTATCTTGAAAATCCGCCGTAATACATCACAATAATTCCGATGATTCCGCCGACGAGGTTGACGGCGCAGAATACGGAATCAATCTTCTTTTCGCTCCAGCCGCCCATCTCAAAGTGATGATGAATCGGAGCCATTCTGAAAATTCTCTTACCGTGTGTGATTTTGAAATAGCCGATCTGAATAACATCGGAAAGTCCCTCTATGAAATAGATTATTCCCGTGAGAATAAGAATTATCGGACAGTCGAAAGCATATGCAATTGCAACGACCATTCCGCCGAGGAACATTGAACCCGTGTCGCCCATAAAGACCTTTGCAGGATATTTGTTCCAGACGAAGAAGCCTGCACAGCCGCCCAGAAGAGCCGCCGAGATAACTCCTATACCGAGGCACTTATGGACGAGCGCCATAACAATAAAGCTGATTGCCGCCGTTGCGGTAACCGAAGAGCAAAGTCCGTCGATTCCGTCGGTGAAGTTAACGGCATTGATTGCGCCGTAAAGCACGCATACGCCGAGCACCCAGAACCAAATGCCGAGCGAAACCTTGCCGACAAAGGGAACAAACATATACGGATCCTTATCCATTGCAAGGAAAAGGCTCGTGAGATATGCGGCGCAGATTATGAGCTGAAAAATTGTTTTTTGAAGAATAGAAAGTCCGAGATTACGCTTTTTAACTACCTTTATGTAGTCGTCGGCAAATCCGACAGCGCCGAACAGCAGAGCCATAATAATACCTGCCCACAGCTTGGTCTTTTCATCGTCCATTATACCGAGGCCGTTGCCCGTAAGCGAATTTATTATAAGGACTACCGCCGCCGAGCAGAAAATGCCGATAATAAACATTATGCCGCCCATTGTCGGTGTGCCCTGCTTTTTCTTGTGCCATTTCGGTCCGATATCGAGAATCGTCTGACCGAACTTGAGCTTATGAAGCCAAGGAATAATCGCATAACCGAGCAAAGCCGTTATGCCGAACGCTCCGAGAGCGCTGAGTACAATAGCAAGAATACCGTTCATTTGTTCCACCCTATCCTTTCAACCCTGTGTTTGTTTATCCTCTGAGTAATTGCGTTTTCCAAAATTTTACGGAGAATTTTTATAGCCTCCCTCTTGAGGCACGACGGAGGAGTGACGGAAGGAGTTTAAGTCTGATAAAATCTTACTCCCTCAGTCATCTTGCGCCGCCGGCTCCCCCAAGCGAGGAGCCCATTATCACTGCCGTGTTGACACTTCGCTGCCCCGCAGGAGGAGCCCACGCAGATTATTTACCCATTCTGCCGTAAAGGTCATTTATAACGTCCTCAAGCGCCATACCGCGGCTCGCCTTGAAGAGAACCGCATCGCCCGGCTTGAGAATCTCAAACAGCTTATCCGCAAGCTCTTTCTTGTCCGTAAATCCGTAAACCTCGGGCACGCCGCACTCCCTCGCCTTTTCGGCAGAGGCGAGCGATCTCTCGCCGTAGGTCATAAGAACATCAACCTTTGCCTTAGCCGCAAGAAGTCCTGCGTTTCTATGTGATTCCTCACTGATTGCGCCGAGCTCAAGCATATCTCCGAGAACGGCAATTTTCCTGTCGGCTTTCATTTCCGAAAGCATTCTGAGCGCCGCACGCTGAGAATCGGGGCTTGCGTTATAGCAGTCCTCAACAAATTTTATGCCGTTGACGGTTTTCATTCTCTGTCTCATTCCCGACGGAGTATATTTTGCAAGTCCTCTGACTGCCTCCTCGGGAGTAACGCCGAGCTTCATACCCGTACCGAATGCGGCAAGGGCGTTGTAGACATTGTGTCTGCCGATTGTCGGAATTACAGCGTGCTGAATTTTTCCGTCATAAGCAATGTCAAATTCCGTCTTATCCTCAACCTGCTCGATATTAATCGCTCTGTAATCGCAGGTCTTATCGTCTATACCGTAGTAAAAAACGGGATGATTCTCGATCACCGCACCCGCAAGATACGGATCGTCTCCGTTGAGCATAATCGGGCAGTTTTCACGCAGTCCGTCAAGAATTTCGAGCTTAGCCTTGAGAATATTCTCCCTCGAGCCGAGGTTTTCCATATGGGAAACGCCGATGTTGCTGATAATCGCTATTGTCGGCTCGGCGATCAGTGAAAGCTCCGATATTTCTCCCCTGCTGCTCATACCCATCTCGATAACCGCCGCCTGAGTGTCCGCCTCAAGGCGAAGAAGAGTTCTCGGCAAGCCGATATTGTTGTTGAGGTTGCCCTCTGTCTTAAGGGTTTTGTATTTTTCACTGAGGACAAACCACGTCATTTCCTTTGTTGTGGTTTTACCGACGCTTCCCGTCAGTCCGACAACGGGAATATCAAAAGTGGTTCTGTACCAGTGAGCAAGCTGCATAAGCGCCTTGTGGGTGTCCTCAACCCTGAGAAGAGGACCGTCGGCATCAACGCCGTGGTGAACGATCGCCGCAGAAGCGCCGTTTGCGAAAGCAGAAGCGGTGAAGTCGTGTCCGTCAAAGTTTTCGCCCTTTATTGCAATATATATACATCCGGGTTTGCAGAGCCTTGAGTCAATACATACCTCATTGAACTCGGCGTCCCTGTTAAACGTTCCTCCGACAACCTCGGCTATCTGTTTTAAAGTCATTTTAATCATCTTTAAAATTCGCTCCATTATCAAGTATTTGCTTTACGATCTCACGCTCGTCGTAATGTATTTTTTCGGTTCCGAGAATCTGGTATCTCTCGTGACCCTTTCCGGCGATGAGGACCGTGTCTCCCGGCTCAGCCTCGACTATCGCCGCTTTAATCGCCTGCGTTCTGTCGGCTGTCCTGATATAATTATTCTTATCAATATTACCGACAATATCATCAATTATCTGCTCGGGATCCTCCGTTCTCGGATTGTCGGACGTGACATAGACAAGATCCGAATATTTGCAGGCAATTCTGCCCATCAGCGGTCTCTTGGTTCTGTCACGGTCTCCGCCGCAGCCGAACACGGTTATTATTCTTTTGTCATATATATCCCTTACCGTTTTCAGCACATTTTCCAGCGAATCGGGGGTGTGTGCAAAATCAATAAGTATATGTATATTTCTGTTGTTCGGAATCTTTTCGATTCTGCCGCGAACCGTTTTCATTTCCGCCACCGCTCTGACTGCGCGCTTCATATCGACCTTCATCACAATACCGACAGCCAGCGCCGCAAGAGAATTATACACGGAAAATTTTCCGATTACATCATAAGCTGTTTCATACCTGCCGCTTTCACAGGCGAGGGTATATACAACTCCGCCGTGATTGAGCTTTACATTTTCGGCTTTTATGTCCGCATTGCCGTCAATCGCAAAGGTAACAACCTTTTCCGCCGCATTCCTTTTCATCATTTCGGCGAAGCTGTCATCCGCATTGATTATGCAAACAGAGCTGTTCCGCATAAGGATTGCCTTTGCCTTTGCATATTCCTCCATACTTCCGTGATAATCAAGATGCTCACGCGTGAGATTTGTGAAAACACCGATGTCAAAATGTATCCCGTAGGTTCGCTCCTGCGAAAGTGCCTGCGACGAGGCCTCGATAATGCAAACGTCGCAGCCTGCCATTTTCATCATATAAAGATATCGGTGGAGCACGGACGGATTCGGAGTTGTGTAATCCGAGGGATATTTTTCATTGCCGATCATAACATCGACCGTGCCGATGACCCCGACCTTGTAGCCGTTTTCCTCAAGTATCTTTTTGATGATAAATGTCGTTGTGGTTTTGCCGTTCGTTCCCGTGACGCCGATCATCTTGAGCTTTCTGTGGCAATTGCCGTAATAATTGGCGCACATCAGGGCGTATGCTTCCCTTGTATTTTCAACAACTATGCAATTTCTTATTCCTATATTGTGATCGCATATTACAACCGCCGCACCTCTTTCGAGAGCCTTGCGGGCATAATCGTGACCGTCATTTTTCTTTCCCTTTACACAAACGAAAACGCTTGAATTCCTTACCTTTCTTGAATCATCGGTGACGTTTGAGATCTCGGGATTCAAAGGATATCCTCCGAGAACCTCAACACCGTCAAGCAATTCATAGAGCTTCATTAATTGACCCCCGCTAAAAATTATCAGTGATCCGAAACTCCCGACGTGGTTCTGAAATAAACGGTAACGGTAGAGCCGTACTCTATTTCAGAACCCTTTTCGGCGCTCTGACGGTAAGCCGTCATACTCTCCTCCGAAAGGGAATTTCCCGATACCTTTATATTTATGCCCGCATTTATTGCAGCATAATTTGCCTCTGTTATCGTCATTCCGAGGAAATCCGGAACAACCGTTTTCAGCTTTTTCTTCTGATCCTCCGTATAGAGGACAATTACTCCGCCCTGCGGAATATACTGTCCCGACGCAGGCATCTGCGAAATAACCTTGTCGCCCTCGCCGACGACTCTTACGCTGAATTTATCATTTTCAAGAGAGGACTGAGCCTCGCTTACATCGTTTCCGATAACGCTCGGAACCTGCACATCAAGAAGTGCCTTTTCCGAATCGTTGTACTGACGCTCGACATTGAGATATGTGAGCGTTTTCTCGATAACCTCGCCCGCTACGGGAGCTGCGACAGCGCCGCCGCCCGTCGCTCCCTCCGGCTCGTCAACAACGATCAGGACTGTTACGCTCGGGTCGTTTGTCGGAGCAACGCCGACGAACGAAGCGGCAACCTCGCCCACGTTGTTTAGCTTATCGGAAGTACCTGTTTTTCCGCCGACACGGTAGCCTGCAACATATGCGTTACGAGCCGTTCCGTTGAGAGCAACCTGCTCCATCGACGCCATAATCTTTTCGGAGGTTGACTCCGAAACAACCTGCCTTTTTTCAACGGGCTGAGTCTGCGAAACAACATTGCCCTCATTGTCAAGGGTCTTGCTGACAACATACGGCTGCATCAGCTTGCCGTCGTTTGCAATTGCGTTGATCGCAGTGACCATCTGAATCGGAGTAATCTGGAACGACTGACCGAACGACGAGCTGGCAAGGTTAACCTTTGTCATATCGTCCTTTTTGAAGTAGGTAACGCCCTCCTTGGGGGCTGCCTCACCCGGAAGATCAATGCCTGTTTTTTCGGTAAAGCCGAAGCCCTCGAAATATTTGTAGAATGTATCAACGCCGAGGCGCTGACCGATTGTTATAAAAAACGGGTTGCAGGAATTCATAAGACCCTCTGTCAGGGTTTGAGTTCCGTGACCTGCGGTGTTGTGGCAGGAATAAACTCTGTCTGCAACGGTGATTGAACCTGTACAGGTGTATTTTTCATCGTACTTGACTGCGTTCTCCTCAAGACCTGCCGCCATTGTTATGACCTTGAATACCGAACCCGGCTCATATGTGTCGGATATAGCTCTGTTGCGCCACTGGGAGTACATTGCCTCCTCGGTTGCGGAATCCTTTTCTTTTCCGTCCGACATTTTGTCGATATTTTCCTTTGTTTTTTTGTCGTGGATCGTGTACGGGTCGTTGAGGTCGTAATCCGACTTTGTCGACATTGCAAGGATTGCGCCCGTCTTAACGTCCATTACTATTCCCGTACAGCTCTTCGCCTTACTTGTTTCATAGCAGGCGGAAAGCGAATTTTCAAGATATCTCTGAATCGTCTCGTCGATCGTCAGGACAAGGCTTGTGCCCTGCTTTGCCTCGTAAACCGACTTATATTCGATGTCCTGCGCAACGGAGGAATTGCTCCTTGCCGAGATAACTCTGCCGTCAACGCCCGTAAGCGTGCTGTTATAGTAGGATTCAAGACCCGAAAGACCGTTGTTATCCATTCCCGTGAAGCCGATAATCTGCGAGGCGAGCGACGAATACGGATAATAGCGTTTTACGTCCTCGTCGATCATTATAACCGAGCCGTAGCTCTGATCCTCGTCCTTTTTATTCCTGAACGTTCCCTTGATAAACGCCTCGATCTTATCCTTGGCTTCCTTCTCGACCTTTGTCTTAATGCTGACGCTGTTGTACTGCTTATACGAAGCCTTATCCTCAAGATATTTTCTCGTCACGCCGAGCGTGCTTGTGAGTATCGAATAAACCTTTTCCTGCGCCGCCGACGGAATATTGCTAAATTCCGTTGCGTTGAGCGAGATTTTCCACGCCGACGCGCTTCTGGCAAGCACCGACATATTGGCGTCGTAGATAACTCCCCTCTGCGCCGTGATTGACGTATCGCTGAGCTGCTGCGTCTCCGCCCTCGTTTTGAAGTAATCGCCCTTGACAAGCTGAGAATACGCAAGTCCGAATATTGAAGAACCGAATCCGAGAATGATTATAACGGCAAGCAGCATCATCGTTCTTTTCTGGAGATTTTTCATTATTATTTTTTTGGGTTTAAGAACGTTTCTTCCATTCTTTGGCAAGCCGATCATCCTTTCCCAGGTCAAAGTCATTCTGTCTATAAAATCACTCTAAGGGCGGATAAAAGAAATCCGCCCTTGCCGTTCATATCATAATTATGTCTGATATTCGTTTTGTATTCATCGGTCAGTGTCCTCTTGCTTCTGTGCGGTATCATCTTCGGACATATCGAAATATCGCACCTGGTAGCTCTCCCTTTTTACAAGTCCGAGCTTTGCCTGTGCGTATTCCTCAATTTTATCCATTGACATAAGCGAATTAAACTGCATCTGAAGTCTGACATTCTCGCTCTGAGCGATTTTAAGCTCCGACTTCTGATCCGCAAGCTCCGCCTGACAGTTTGTCAGCATAACTCTGCTGTATATAAGCGAACCGAGGATAAGCAGTGCAACGATAGCTATAACTCCCGCTCTGAGAGCCGCTATTCTGCTGGCTTTGATCTCCGTCTGTGCCTGCTCAAAGCTGATCGGCTTGGAGCTGATAACTTCGGGCATCTGAATTTTTTTCTTTTTTCTCTCAACGGGCGTATATCCGTTTTTTGTATTGTCGAATAGATCGAGATCAAGTGCCAAACCGTCGTTACGATTAGCCATATCCGGTGCTCCTTTCAAAATTTAACGTCATTTTATTTACTCTTCGTTTTATATTTTTTCTATTGCTCTCAACCGCGCGCTGTGCGCTCGGAAGTTTTCCCCTACCTCATTCTCGGTCGGTGCCTTCGACTTGAACGGGAGCCTGCCTCTCGGCTTTCTGCCGCAGACGCAAACGGGAAATTCGGGCGGACAAATGCAGCCCTCGCAGAACTTATTGAACTTCTTTTTAACTATTCTGTCCTCAAGCGAATGGAACGTGATTATCGCTATCCTACCGGAGGGATTCAGCACGTCGAACATATCTTCAAGCGCCCTGTCGAGCTTTTCAAGTTCGCCGTTGACCTCTATTCTGAGAGCCTGGAAGGTCTTTCTTGCGGGATGTCCGTCCCTCTTCGCTTTCATCGGCATTGACGCCTTGATTATATCAACCAGCTCAAAGGTTGTTTCTATCGGCTTTTCCTGTCTCGCCTTGATGATATTTCTTGCAATCGACGGAGCAAATTTTTCCTCACCGTAGGTGTAAATGATTTTTTGCAATTCACTTTGCGAGGCGGTGTTGACAAGATCAGCCGCACTCATACCCTCCATACTCATCCGCATATCAAGCGGCGCATCCTTATGAAAAGAAAAACCGCGCTCATCCGTATCAAGCTGATGAGAGCTTACACCAAGGTCAGCCATTATTCCGTCAACGCCGTCGATTCCGAGATTTCCGAGAATCGACCTTATGTTGACAAAATTGTCGTGCACAATCGTCACACGGTCGTTATCCTTAAAGCGTTCGGTAAGATTTTCAATCGCCTCGGGATCCTGATCAATCGCTATAATTCTGCCTGTCGTCAGCTTTTCGGCAACGGCATTGCAATGTCCGCCGCCGCCCGCCGTGCAATCGACATAGATCCCGTCGGGTCTGACATTCAGCGCTTCTATTGTTTCGTTAAAAAGTACGGGAATGTGTTTAAACTCACTCATTTAGAACGGAAGAACAAAATCAACCGGCTCGGAATTTTCGTTCATCATTTCATCGAAGCGATCCTTAGCCCATATCTCGGCTCTCTGACCGACGCCGATTATAACGATATCACGGGTGATCCCCGCCTTTTCGATAAACCTTGTCGGCAGGAGGACACGGCTTTGCGAATCCATCTCACAGTTTTCGCTGTTGAGGAAGATCGTTCTTTGAAGCTTTGTTCTCTCAACCCCGTCATTGACAAACAAAAGCTCGTTTGTGATTTCCTCCCACTGCTCCTGTCTGTAAATTCGGAGAAAATTCTCCCCCGGCTTACAGAAAACAACAAATTCCTTACTGCCTATCATATCTCTGATTTTCGGAGGCATAACTATTCTTTTTTTTGCGTCAAGAGTACGGTCATAATAGCCGTTGAACTGCATAAAGACTGCCTCCTTTCAGAAATTTCTTCCACATCGTGGGATTTTTATGTGTTTTCACTCCACTTTTGTAACTTTATTATACACTACATTTTCCGAAAGTCAAGAAAAAACCTCCTATTTATTTCAAAAAAGGAGGTTACAAATTATTACAAAAGCAAATTTATTGAATTTTTAAATTTATTTGATTGACAACAGCTTTAATTTTGTATACAATCTCCTTTACAGGTACAAACGCCGATCATTAAAGATAAGGAATGATAAGAAATGAAGCTCTCGGTCAACGCCGATAAAATCATCGGTAAAATAAAGCCTCTCAATGCCGTAAACAACGGTCCTGTCTACACCGAAAATGCGGATCAGAATCTCACAAATCTCCCCGAGTTTAAGGAAGCGAACATTCCGTATGTCCGCACCCACGACTCATCAATCTGCTACGACTACGGCGGAGAGCACACAATCGACGTTATTAACATCTTCACCGACTTTGACGCCGATCCCTATTCCCCCGATTCCTACGATTTCACCCTGACGGATATGTATCTTGACCACATAATGCTCTCGGGCGCACGGGTTTTCTACCGTCTCGGCAACAAGATTGAGCATTGGCCGAAGCACTACGGAATTATGCCTCCGAAGGATTTCAAAAAATGGGCGGTCATCTGCGAACACATAATCCGCCACACCAACGAGGGCTGGGCAAACGGTCATCACAGAGGCATTACTTACTGGGAAATCTGGAACGAGCCCGATTTTAACAATAAATGCTGGACGGGCACTCCCGAGGAGTTTTTCGACCTCTTTGAAATCACGGCAAAGCATCTTAAATCCTGCTTTCCCGAGATCAAAATCGGCGGTCCTGCCGTTTGTCGCTACAATGCGGACTGGCTGATTCCTTTCTTTGAAGAGATGAAAAAGCGCAATGTGCCGATGGATTTCTATTCGTGGCACTGCTACTCTTCAAAGGTTGAGGATTTTGTAAGAGATACCCGTCTGCACAGAGCCTTGCTCGACCGATACGGCTACAACGAAAGCGAGAGCATACTCAACGAATGGAACTACGTCTGCGGTTGGAGCGGCGAAGAATGGAGAAAAAGCCTGGCAACCGAGCTTTCAATAAAAGGGGCAGCATTTATCGCCGCCGTTGCAACAGCATGCCAGCATGAAAGACTTGATATGCTGATGTATTACGATGCAAGGATCAACTCAACAATGAACGGCCTTTTCAGACCCGGCACATTGGAAACGCGCAAGGGTTACTATCCGATGAAAATCTGGGGAGAAATGCTTTCAAGCGACGGCGAATGCGAAACGTTATGCGACATTCCCGACATCTATGCCGTATCCGCCGTTAAAGACGGCGCAAGCGTCACGATGATAACCTATTACTCGGATGACGACGAAGCCTTGCCCCGTACATTCACCGTTGAGCTTCCGGGCGATGTTCTTCGCACGGTGTATTTGCTCGACGACACTCACGATATGACAGCTTGCGAAACAATAGCTCCCGATAACGGCTGTTTCAGCCTTACGATGAAGCCAAACACGGTGGTTGTGATAAGATAAATGAAAGACTATATTTTTCTGATAATAATCCTTCTTCTGAGATTTCCGCAAAATCTTTTCAGCAAAAAGACCAGCGGTATGGTGAACAGTGCTCAGTCGTATTTTCTCTATGGAGCGTACAGTTATCTGCTTGCAGGTCTGATCGCTTTTGTTATGTTGATTTTCGGCGGTATGTCGGGTTTCAGTCTGCCTGCCGTCGGCATTTCCGCCCTCGGTGCACTTTCGCTCGCTCTGAATCTGTACTGCAACCTTGAGGCGCTGAAGAGCGGAGTAATGGTTCTTGCCGCACTCGCAGGTTCGGCAGGACTTCTTCTCCCGTGTATTGCAGGAATTTTTATGTTTGACGAGCCGATGAAGCCTTTGCAGTTTATCGGAATCGCACTGCTCATTTTTTCCGGATGGCTTTTAATCGGTTATTCAAAAGAGCAGACAGGCAGCTTTACGCCGAGAACACTGCTTCTTCTGATCGGAAGTATGCTTTCAAACGGCTCCGTGATGCTCGCACAAAAGATGTTTTCAAAATACCTGCCCGATACCAATGTGTCAATCTTCTCGTTTCTGACGTTCAGTCTTATCGGAATAGGAATGTTTATCGGTCTTGTTCCGTCGCTTCTCAGTCAGAGCGGCAGAGCCAAAATCGCGGCGGTTCCAAAGCCTGTTTTTTTATACGGTACATTTTCATCCGTTATCCTGCTTACAATCAATCAGCTTGCCACAATTGCGGGACGAAATGTTCCGTCGGCAGTTATGTTCCCGATTAACGACGGCGGCGCAACGATAATAACGGCGATTACGGCGGCAATTTTCTTCAAGGAAAAGCTGACCGTTCGCAGCGTCTGCGGTCTTATTCTCGGAATAGGTTCGCTGATAATCATCAATTTATTTTAGTTTTAATAATATTAAGAAAATCGGCTGACGCTTGAAATGTCAGCCGATTTTTCAGTTCATAATATATTCGGAATTAAACAGGTCATAAATCGCCTGTCCGAGATTTCTGTTCTCGGGCTTTTGCAGGTTAAAATCATCGTCAAGTATTTCCCTTGCGAATCTGTGCGCCTCGGTAAGCAGTGCCGAATCCGTAAGCGACGCCATTTTCATATTCGGCAGTCCGTGCTGACGTGCACCGAAGAAGTCGCCCGGTCCGCGCATTTTCAGATCCTCGTCGGCAATTTTAAAGCCGTCGGTCGTCTTTGTCATAATCTCCATACGCCTCTTTGCACCCTCGGTTTTCGCATCGGAAATCAGGATACAGGTGGATTTGTACTGTCCCCTGCCGATTCGTCCCCTGAGCTGATGGAGCTGTGACAAGCCGAAACGCTCCGCATTTTCAATAACCATTATAACGGCATTCGGCACATCGACGCCTACCTCGATAACCGTGGTCGCAACGAGGAGCTTAACCTCGCCCGAGACAAATCGGGACATAACCTCCTCTTTCTGCTTGGGCTTCATCTTTCCGTGAAGAAGTCCGACCTCATAACCGCTGAAAAATCCCCTTGAAAGATTCTCGGCATAGCTTTCTGCGGCGGCAATATCCTCGTCGCCCTCCTCAACAAGAGGGCACACGATATAGCCCTGCCTGCCCTCTTCAAGGTGCTTTTTCACATACCTGAAAGCACGTGTTCTCAGCTTGCCGGTGACATAATAGGTTTCAATCGGCTGTCTGCCCGGGGGAAGCTCATCAAGCACGGAAACGTCAAGATCACCGTAAAGCATCAACGCAAGCGTCCTCGGGATCGGCGTTGCCGACATAACGAGCGTATGCGGCTTGTCTCCCTTTCTGCTCAGCGCAGATCTGTGCTTCACGCCGAAGCGATGCTGTTCATCGGTTATAACAAGTCCGAGCGATTTGAACTCCACATCATCCTGAATCAGTGCGTGAGTTCCGATAACAAGATCGGTTTCGCCTCTTTTCAGCCTTTCCTTTATCGCACGTTTCTTTGCCGCCGTGACCGAGCCTGTAAGCAGCTCGATTTTTATATCCGCTTTTTCAAAAAGAGCGGCGCAGGTTCTGAAATGCTGCTGTGCGAGAATTTCCGTCGGCGCCATAAAGGCACACTGATATCCGTTTTTCACGACCGTATATATCAGCGCCGCCGCAACCGCCGTTTTGCCCGAGCCGACATCGCCCTGCAAGAGTCTGTTCATTGTGATCCGTGATGTCATCTGCGAGACGCTTTCGCTGACAGCTCTCTTCTGCGCTCCCGTCATCTCAAACGGCAAAAGAGCTTTATATTCGTCGGTAAAGTCACGGCTGATGCTGACGGGCGTTGTCTCACGCCGATTTCCTTTCAGCTTCATCAAGCCGAGCTGGAAGAGAAAGAGCTCCTCAAATATCATTCTGCGGCGAGCCTCGTTGAGCATATCCTCGCTCGTCGGGATGTGCATTTCTCGAACCGCTCTGTTAAACTCCATAAGGCAGAGCTTTTCCCTCAGCGATAAGGGCAGGCAGTCCGTAAAATAATCATCGCCCGATAAGAGCGCCTGACGTATCAGCTTTTCAATATATTTTGAATTGATACCCGCCGTCAGATGATATATCGGGTGGATTCGCATTCCTGTCGTTACCTTTTCGACAAGGGGCGAGTTCATTTCACGTCGGTGAAAATTTCCGCCGACCTTTCCGTAGAAGAGGTATTCCTCGCCTGCCTCAAGGCTTTCGGCGGTGTACTTGCTGTTGAATATCGTAATATTCATAAGCGACTCGCCGTCGGTTGCAACGGTCTTGTAGATTGTCATCGCTTTGCTTATCTTTGCGCCTTTCGGCTTGTGATCCACCGTCGCTCTGATACAGCACGGCTCGTCAAACGGAGCGGCGGCAATGCTCGTCACCCTGCTCCAGTCCGTATACTCCCTCGGATAAAATCGAAGGAGATCGCCGACGGTGAAAATTCCGAGCTTACCCAGCAGCTTGGCACGCTTTTCACCGACGCCCTTCAGATATTGTATGTTCGTGGATCTGTCCATCACTGAGCCGTCCATTCATTGATATTGGCAAAGCAATCGTTCGGCGCCGTGACAATATCGGTCTTTATGGTATCCGAGCTTACGGCGATTCCCTGTCTGAATGCGATGGGAATAAACGGAAGCTCGTCGGAAAACGAATCTATAAAGCCCTGCATATTCACCTTGCCGTCGGCGTAATCTGTATAGAGCCTTGCGGTTTTCGATTTCAGGTCAATTCCGTATCTGAGACCGCCGTTTGACGAGAAAAACCTTGAAAGCCCGAAATTATTCGGCAGCTTTGTTTCTCCGATGTAGATATCAAAGCTCTCGCTCTCAACTGCGGAGGCGTAGTCGGAGTATGAGCACTCCCTAATCGTTACCTTGATGTTGATCTTTTCAAGCGACTGCTGAACCGATCTTGCAAGTGAGCGCCGAAAATCGTTCTCGCTGTTTACCAGCAGGGTTATGTTAAGCGAATTATTTTCGGAATATCTCGCCCCGGAGTCGCCGATCTCGGTATATCCGACGCTTTCAAGCAGCTCGACTGCGCTGTCGGTTTTGCATTTCAGGGTCGGCAGCGTGCAGCCCTTTAATTTGTAATATGACGGTGCAAACGGGAGCTGAACCGCCTCGGCACAGCCCGCAAAGGCGACCGACGCAAGCTCCGTTCTGTCAAGTGCAAGCGCAATCGCACGGCGAACCTTGGCGTCCGAAAGCACCTTATTATTTGAATTTATTCCGAGAAACACAAAATCCGTCAGCATCATTTTACTGCTTATCTTACCGAATTTCACATACTTACCCTCGCTGAAATCGTCACAGTAAAAATCAATCCTGTTAAGATTAAAGAGGCTCTGGAGAGTTTCGGTATCGGCAACGTCGGCAAGTCCGATCTTGTTGTACTCGGGGTGATATCCGCCGAGACGGGACTTGTTAACCTGCAAATATTTCATCTGCGCATCCGTCACAAGCGTGTATCTTCCGCTTCCGATCGGGAGCTTTGAAGAGGTCTCCGCAGCCGCGGTACTTTCTTCATCCCCGTCGCTCTCGACCTGTGCCGCCGTGACATCACTGCCCGATTTTATAATCGGGAAAACAAGATTTGCCGCCTCGTCGCTTTCGGCAGCCGTGAGGGTGAAATTGACCTTATTGTTTCCGTCCGCCGTCGCCTGAGAGATATTTTCGAGGTACGGAATGAACGGAGTGCTTTTTTTCGCAAGCTCAAATGAATAGACTACATCCTTAGCGGTGAGCGCCGTGCCGTCGGTAAATTTCAATCCGCTTTTAATCGTAACCGAGAGCGTTTTTGAATTAAGACTGTGATTTTCGGCAATGACATTGACGGGTTTAAACTCCGAATCAACGGCAAAGAGCGAATCGTACATAAGAGAGGAAATGTATCGGTTCATAGTTCCCGTCGAGGTATAAGGATTGAGCGAATCCGTTCTGAGGTACGGCAGGGTGTAGCCGATTTCGTCAATCCCCTCTTTTTCCGTATGCGTCTTTCCGAGCGATCCGATGACCGCCGCACCGTCCTTACAGCCGTAAAGCGACAAAAGCATAACGGCGCAGGTCAAAGCCGCAATTATTCTCTTTATATGCTCAGACATATTATAACTCCCTTAAAATAACAGAATGAATTTTTTCGGTTAAGCCGCTTTTTTCATTTATTTCAAAGATGCAGCCGTTTATCGCAATATCCGTTTCCTTGGCTTTGAAAACGCTCGGCATACCCGTTTTGAGCGATCTGATTATTATCTCAGGCTCGATTCCGAGCACCGAGGTCTCACTGCCGCACATTCCGAGGTCGGTTATGTATCCCGTTCCGTTCGGCAGGATCTGTGCGTCTGCCGTCCGAACGTGGGTGTGCGTTCCGAAAAAAGCGGAAACACGGCCGTCGGCATAAAATCCGAGAGCCCTCTTTTCCCCCGTTGCTTCGGCGTGGAAATCGACTACTTTAATCTTACAGTCCGATATTTTATCAATCGCCCTGTCGAGCGAGTCAAACGGATTGGCATAATTCGCATTAAAAAATGCGCTGCCCATAAGATTGATAACTCCGACACGGTATCTTCCCATATCGAGCACGCCGACTCCCTTGCCCGGGCAGGACGGGTGCATATTGTACGGTCTGATTACATAGTCGTGCTCGTCGATATAATCGTGGAACTCACGGCGGCGAAAAACGTGATTGCCCGTTGTTATGAGATCAACTCCTGCGGAAATAAGCGCCTCTGCGGAGTCGGGCAATATGCCGTTGCCGCAAGCGGAATTTTCACCGTTTGCGATACACACGTCGATTCCGTATTCTCTTTTTATCTTCGGGAGTCTCGCCGTAATCGCCCTGCATCCGCCGTCGCTTACAACATCCCCGAGAGCAAGAAGTTTCATATAACCACACTTTCACTACCGTAATATTACTTTATATTATATCAAAGAGAATATAATTTGTACAGAAAAATTGAAATAAATATTGACATAATTACAGGAAAATATTAAAATTAAAAAAAGGTTTTTCGGCATTTGCCGTAATAATCATATAATAATGAAGCAAGGAGAATGTATTAATATGAAAATGGTTAAAAAGATTCTCGCGGTTTTGCTCGTTGCCGTTATGACTCTCGGCATTGTTTCCGTCTGCGCATCGGCAGCTCCTGCGGCTCCGAAATTCAGCTATGCCGTTAAGTCTCAGACGAAGAGCACGGTTACGATCGAGTTTAAACTGGCAAGCGGCGCTTTCAATTCATTTGACATCAAGTTTGACGTCAGCGGAAACATCGGTGCCTGTCAGAGCATTAAAACAACAAGCGAGTTCAACAACACCCGCTTCAGCTACGAGGATAACGGTGCGGTCGTCACAACAGCGTCAAATCCGAAAACCGCAATGATTTCCATTGCGTCAACAAAGGCCTTTGACAAAGCAACATCAATCTGCGAAGCCGTTTTCGCCAAGAAAAGCTCCGCAACGGTTAAGTCCTCCGACTGCAAGATAGTTTTCTCGAGCTGTGTTGTTTCCTCGGGTGACAAAAACGTTGATGTTACGGCTAAGACAACCGCTTTCAGATCGGACGCAGGCTACATAACCTTTGACTCAACGTCGATCAAGGCAAATTACAAGAGCACGGCAAAGATCGGCTACAAGTCAAGCTACACCGCAAAGCAGATCAAGTGGGAATCCTCAAACACAAAGGTTGCAACGGTTGACAATCAGGGCAATGTCAAGATGACAGGCAAGGGCACCGCAACCATTACCGCAAGGAGCACCGACGGCTTTGCGAGCGCAAAGTGCACCGTTGAGGTTGGCTACTCCGCCGTTCAGTGGATCATTATAATCGTCCTCTTCGGCTGGATCTGGTACATTTGATGTTAGATATTAGATATTAGATTTTAGATGTCGGCAATCATTAACAGGGCTTCTCCTTACAACAGGGGAAGCCCTTGTCGTTTTTTCTGCGGATTTGTTTCTTTAGCGAGCCTCTCTTGCCTCCCTTGCAGGTAGTGAAGCGGCGCGACGGTAGTGAATGAACGTCCGGTGGACGTTCAGAGCCGGAGCGTGACCGAGCCGCAGCGAGACGGTGGATTTGACGCTGTGCGTCAAAGACGGAGGGATTAAAGTAAATTTCATCAAACTTTTTACAAAACCCCTCAGTCACGACATAATGTCGTGACAGCTCCCCTAAAGGGGCGCCCAAAAAAATCCTGTCGACACTGCGCTACCCTGTAAAGGAGACAAGGTAGCACCGAGAAGTCAGCAGAAACCGTCCAAGGCTTCCCCTTGAGGGGAAGGCTGTTCAGTTTCTGTACGTAAAGCAATTTTATCGAATTTCTCAGTGCTTATTTAATTCCTCCGTCTCGCTGCGGCTCGGTCACGCCACGGCTCTGACAGTCCACCGGACTGTCATT
>OQVL01000073.1_pt1 | contig 36739 bp, 31 predicted proteins | sample 1691501 | NCBI WGS metagenome assembly OQVL01 (sample SAMN03418253, study PRJEB22391) | human gut metagenome | biome: human-gut; feature: organic feature; material: feces | host: Homo sapiens | place: Tanzania | collected 2013-01 | reverse complement strand
CATAGAGGAGATTTAACGGATCGCCGATCGCATAGTAATTCAATGTTGAGGTGTGTGAATCGGTTGGAACGAATCTGCACCATACTTAGCGTAGTGCCCGGATGTTACATACAACTCCTTCTGTCCAATATGAGGTGTTATGACAGGCAGATAACCGTACGATTTCTGCACCTTTTTAAGGAAATTCTCAAGTCTGCCTCTAAGCTCGGCGCCTCTTGGCAACCATAAAGGAAGACCGGCACCTACCCTTGGAGAGAACGCAAAAAGCTCAAGCTCTTTTCCCAATTTTCTATGGTCTCTCTTCTTGGCCTCTTCCATAAGTTTCAGATACTCATCCAGCATAGATTTTTTAGGGAAAGTAACACCGTATATTCTGGTGAGCATCTTGTTCTTCTCATTACCTCTCCAGTACGCACCTGCTATAGAGGTAAGTTTTACAGCTTTAATCACAGATGTATCCATAAGGTGCGGACCACGGCACAAATCTGTAAAAGAGCCGTTGGTATAGAATGTTATTGTTCCATCCTCCAGGTCTCGTATAAGTTCGCACTTGTACTCGTCACCCTTCTCTGTATATTTCTTCATTGCCTCTGCCTTGGAAACATCCTGTCTTACAAAATGCTCCTTGCTTCTGGCAAGCTCTATCATCTTGTTCTCTATAGTTTTAAGGTCTGCCTCCGTAAGAGTCCTCTCTCCAAGGTCCACATCATAGTAGAAACCCGTCTCAATAGCAGGACCTATTCCAAATTTTATACCCGGATACAACTCCTCCAAAGCCTGGGCCATAAGGTGCGAAGATGAATGCCAGAACACCTTCTTAGCCTCATCATCCTCCCACTTGAGAAGTCTTACAGTTGCATCGTTTTCAATAGGACGTTCAAGATCTACAACCTTACCGTCTACCATAACCGCTAAAACATCCGCAGCAAGGCGCGGACTTATGCTCTTTGCGATCTCAATTCCGTTTACTCCCTTTTCATACTGACGCACAGACGAATCGGGAAAAGTAATATTAATCATATATAGTTAAGTTTACTTTATTTCTACTCTATCCCACAAACTGCAAAGATATAAAAATAATCAAATGTATTGTCCTTTCAACCGCAAAAACACTCGCCGCCTAATTAATTGACTCATCAGCAAAAACACAAAATAAGTAAAAATCAATAAAAAATAAAAGGGCGCGGGGAAAGTTTTTTAGGAAAAATTATCCTTAAAATATGGGGGCTTTGCCTGCCGTTATTTAATAGGGGTTGTTTTGTTTTTTTTTTTTGATAAATTTTGTTATAAGCAAAATTTATCAAAAAATGAGGTTTTACATGAAAAACGCAAATATGAGCCGTTTAGGCGGCTTTACGCTGATTGAGTTGTTAGTTGTTGTACTGATTATTGGCATTTTGGCCGCTATGGCACTGCCGCAGTATTTTAAGGCCGTGGAGCGCTCCCGCATGGCGGAAGCTGTCACGCTTATTGATAGCATTGAGAAAGCTCAACGCCGCAAGTATATGCAAACAAACCGCTATGCGGAAAGGTTTGAGGGGTTAGATGTGGCCCCCAAGGGGGCAACAGGAGATACCTATTGTACCAAAGGGGACCCTCAAACCGGGGCGGGCGGAAATGGGTTTTGCGTAGAGATCCATGACGACACGGGTATTGGCTTCATAGTGTTTGCGCACCGTAGGGTTGATGGAAACGCGTACCACCCTTCATTGCAATACCGATATGGCTTGTTCCGCTATGTTCAGAGTGATAATGTCACTTGCTCTGGATTCAACCAAGCCGGGCGCGAATTATGTGCGGACTTTTGCGGGATTGATACGCCTGTGGACGCTTGTTGTGATAACGGCACGAGCGGTTGGTGCCCCAGAAACTAATCTGTCCGCGTTCCGTCCGTTTACTCCCTGCCGAAATGATACCCGGCAGGGATGTTTTTTGAGTTCGCCCCCAAAGCCGCTTTTTTACTATAAAAATCTGTTTGCAGGCGGCCTGCAAGGTGCGGCCTGTAAACTATGGCCCGTAGGGGGCGGCCCGCAGGGTGCGGGGGCGCACACAAAAAAACACCCCGGTTTGTTTAACCGGGGTGTTGGGTTTCAATACGGCTTATTTAGATTCTTCTTTCTTTTCGGCCGGGTTGCTTTCGGGCAATACGGCTGGTTTCACTTTGGGGCTTTGGGCCACTAAATCCTTAATGGGTTTAATCACTTGCGCCTGTTTTTTTAAGGTGCAAGGCCCGCCGATACAGCCGCCTTTGCAACTCATTACTTCCAATAACTGGAAGTCGCCCACGCCGCGCGCATACGCTTGGAGCATAAGCATTGCTTTTTTATCCAAGCCGTTAATCGCCATTTTTTTAATGGGGTGGCCGGGCAGGGCGTTTTCTACCGCTTGGGCCACGCCGCCGGTCACGCCGTAATAGCGGCTTTCGCCGGAGATAGACGGGTCAAGCGGGGTTTCTTCACATTCGGCCGGGTTGATGTTTTTGGCATCCAACAAAGCGCCCAACTCTTCGTACGTCATTACATAATCCACGTTGGCGTTTTCGGTGGCTTCCACACGTTTGGAAACGCACGGCCCCACAAACACGGTAGCAAAACCGTTTTTCTTTTCAATTTCGGCGGTATAAGCCATGGGGGTCAGCGTGCTGGATACAAACGGTTTCAAGGCCGGCAAATGTTTTTTAACGGCTTGAATCCACGCGGAGCAGCAAGAGGTGGTCATAAATTTATCGCCGCGTTCCAGGCGTTCAATCAGCTCGGCCGCTTCGTGCGCGGTGGTGACGTCCGCCCCCAAGGCAACTTCGGTGGCTTTGGTGAACCCGGCTTTTTTAATAGCCGTCAGCAGTTGGGGCAAGGTGCAGTCAAACTGCCCCACAATAGACGGGGCCACCATGGCGCAGATTTTTTTACCGCTTTTAATGGTGCTTAAAATATCCACTAATTGGCTACGTTCCATAATGGCGCCAAAGGGGCAGGCGTCCATGCAGTGCCCGCAGGAAATACATTTATCAAAATCAATTTCCGCAAAGCCGTTTTCGCCCTTGTGAATGGCGTTGACCGGGCAGGATTGTTCGCACGGTACCGGCACATAGGTAATGGCGTTGTAGGGGCAGGCTTCTTTGCATTGGCCGCAGTTTTTGCATTTTTCGGGGTCAATTTTGGAGTGTCCGTTTTCAAACGAAATAGCCCCAAAGCGGCACGCTTGTTGGCACGGGCGCGCCAAACAACCTTGGCAGGCTTCCGTCACCAAATGGCGGGCTTTTACGCACCCTTTGCAGGCAATATCCATAACCGTAAGCGGGGTGGAGGGAACGTCTTTGCGCAACAGGGCTTGTTTGGCGTATTCGTTGAGCGAGGTGGCTTCGTCGTCCTGTTCCACACTGCCGCCCAAAGCGGCCAACGTGCGCGCGCGGAAAACCGCCCGTTCCTTGTAAATACAGCAACGTACCGTGGATTTAGATTCTTTGGGAATCACGGTAAAGGGAATACGGAAAGCGGCAGTTTCCAGCTCTCCGCGGTCAAAGGCCGCAATAACCTCTTTTAAGGCGCGGCGTTTGAAAAATACGGCTTTATTATCAGTTGTATTCATAAATTTATAAAAAAGTGAATTTTCTTATATTTTAGCATATTTGGGGCACTATTCTATTGACAAACAGGCCCATAAGGGGTGATGGTCGGACGCGGCGGTCGGCTCCACCCACGCCCGGTTTATTTGCAGGCCGCGGGTAAAAAGGAAATCCACCGGGCGGCCCCAAAAGCGTTTGCGGGTGTCCGGCTCAAAAACAGCCTCTTGCAAGTTGAGCGCCCGGGCCGCTTGCCTCAGGGCCGTTAAGCGCCCGCCGCTCCAGGTGTTAAAATCCCCCGCCACCAGTACCGCACCCGGGAAGCCCGCCAATAGCTCCGCCGCCTTGGCTAAATACAGTTTGAACGCGCTTAACCCCTTAAAATTAATGGCGTGGATGTTTAGCACCAGTAAAGGGCCGTTTTCCGTATCGTACACGGTGGCAAGGGCCATTTTGGGCATTTTGAAAAACGGCTCCAACACTTGGGCGCGGTAGCCGGATTGCAGGGCCGGGGCCCGGCACCCGGTGGCTATCCCTATCGGGGTATGCCGGCGGAGAGATAAAAAGCTGACGGCTCCCGCCCATTCCAACCCGGGGAGCAGTAAAGGGTTGTCGGTTCCCGGCCGGAAAACGGCCTCTTGCGTTAAAAACAAATCGGTCCGGGCGCAAAAATCCGCAAAGGCCGGGGCAAAGCCGGGGTCTTTGCATTTATGCAAATTCCACACGCACACGGTAAAGCGGGCGGGCAATTTGCGCCGCCGCGGCGTGCCTTTATAAAATAAAACCCGGTTTGGGGAAGGAATTTTATAAAACATAATCAATAATACGGTGTTAATAACTTAAACGCGCGGTTGCGCAGTTGCTTGAGCCACGGCGTGTTGGCGTGTGTGCCGAATGTTTCCGGCTGTGCGGCGGCTTTTTTGGCGTGAATAATTTTTAATACCTGTTCCGCCAGTGTTTTGCTGAAACATTCTATATTACATTCAAAATTTAGTTTTAAGCTCCGCACGTCCCAATTTGCGGAGCCGGCAAACACCCACGCATTATCCGCCACCATTAATTTGCTGTGGTCAAACGGGGCTGGGGTGCGGTAGATTTTTATGCCGCGTTTGAGTAAGCGCGCAAAGTTGGCCTGCATGGCCCAATCCATCCCAAAAATATTGCTTTTGGCGGGCAGGATAATTTCCACATTTACGCCGCGCAAACTGGCCAGTTCCAGCGCGTTTAATACGTCTTCTTCCGGCAGGAAATACGGGGTCACAATGGATACGCTTTGCTGGGCGCAGTTTAAGGCGCCGCAAAGCATCAGTTGCAGTTTGCCGTAGTCGCTGTCCGGCCCGTCCGGGATAATCCGCGCGGGAATATTCCCCGGTAGTTTTTGGGAGTGCGGGTAGGCCGCCGGAACAAACGGCTTTTTGCCGGTAAAAATCCAATCTTCTTCAAACACGCGGGCCATTTGCTCCACCACCGGGCCTTCCACCAAAAAAGTGACGTCCTGCACCGGGTGCTTGGGGTTGCTTTTCAGTAAATCCTCGTGTGCGATATTCATTCCGCCAAAGACGGCTTTTTGTCCGTCCACTACTAAAATTTTGCGGTGGTTGCGCAAGTTTACAAACGGTAAATTAATGGGACTTTTAGACGGTAAAAAGACGGCCGTTTCCAGCCCTTTTATTTTGCGGGCGGCGGCCATAATGTTGGGTTTGGAATAATTAAGCCCCACACCGTCTACCAGCATTTTTACCCGGGCGCCGTTTTGGGCGGCTGTTTTTAAGGCGGTTAAAAACATTTGCCCGGCTTTATCGTTATTCAAAATATAACTGGCTAAAAGCACTTCTTTTTTAGCTTGCGCAATCAGGCGGCACATTTCGGGGTAGGCGTTATCCCCGTTGATGAGCGGTGTAATGCGGTTGCCGCGGGCAAAAAGTTGCGGATGGACTTTGTGCCCCAGGCGGATTAACTGCCAAAAAGAGGGCGGGAATAATTTTTCCGCTTCCTGGGCTTCGCGCGCGGACAATTTATACAAGGCCGGCCCGCTGTTGCGTAAATCCAACGCTTTGCGGTGGATACGGTTGATACCCAGCAGTACATAAATTACGGTGCCTACAAGCGGGGTAAGCCACACCAGGCCAATCCAACCGATAGTGCTGTGGACGTCTTCTTTATGTAAAAGGATGTGTACGGTCACGCAAATTTGCAAAATCAGGTACAGCGCACCGGCTATCCCCATAGAAGATAAATAAGTCATTTTCCCTCCTGCGCGGCGGAGTTTTGGCCGCTTTTCTTGCGGGAATTTGCTTTTTCCATGGGGCGTTTGCCTTTTACAAGCCGCGGGCCGTATAAATACTGGTCTTGCGTGCCTCCGTAAGACAACGCTTTCGGGCGCTCCGGCACTGTTTGGCGCGGCTTTTGGGCCTGCTCCTTTTTCTGGCGTTGCAGTTCGTTAAATGCTTTGTTGTCCGCCGCTATTTGGGCGGAAAAACTATCATAAGCGGCTTGGTCTTTCAGCACTTGCTTCAGGCGCTCTTGTTCAAAAATATAATAATGGGAAAACGGCTTTTCGGCGGGCGCGTTTTTTAGGAGGAATACGTCCAGGGTTTGCCCGGTTTTCAAATTTTGAAGGGCGGAACGCGCGGCCTGCGGAAACGCTTTTTCAAACGCGCGGCGGCTGACGGCAATTTTCACCCCGTAAGTATCGCGCCACCGCAGTATACCGGAAACGCTGTCCGTCGCCGCCACAAAGGTTTGCGGCTCTTGGGCGTAAAATAAGAGTTGGCGGAAATCGGTTTCGTCCCCATAGCGCATGGCGGTAAAGGTTTGGCGGTGCTTGCCTGTAAAGTCTTCCCGGCGGGCGGGCACCGTGGTTGCGGCGGATAAGACGGCGGACAAGGTTTTGCCTTTGAATTTTTTAGCCAACTCCCGCGCGGAGTATTGCCCCACGGATACAGACGGGCCCGCCGTGGCGGAGCCGTCCATTTCTATTACAATATCCGCTTTTTCTTGGGCGAAAAGGGAAACCCCCAACACCGCCGGCAAGCAAAGCATTACCAGTAATTTTTTCATGCGTTTTCGTCAAATTCCCAAGTGCTTAAATACCGCTCCCCGCTGTCCGGCAGGATAACCACGATGTTTTTGGCGGAGTTCTGCGGTTTGCGGGCTTCTTGCAACGCGGCCCAAAGGGCGGCCCCGCCGCTGATTCCCGCCAGCAAGCCTTCTTTTTTAGCCAGTTCTCGGGCGGTTTTTCCGGCGTTTTCCGCCGTCACTTGCACGACTTCATCTATGAGCCGGGTATCTAAAATAGACGGAATAAACCCCGCCCCAATGCCTTGCAATTTGTGCGGCCCCGCCTTGCCGCCGGATAACACCGGCGAATCGGACGGCTCCACCGCTACTATGCGCAAATGCGGGTGCATTTGTTTGAGGGCGCGCCCGGTTCCCGTTAAGGTTCCCCCGGTGCCCACGCCACAGACCAGTATGTCCACCTTGCCGTGCAAATCTTTATCAATTTCCTGCGCCGTTTGGCGGTGCGCGGCGGGGTTATTGGGATTGGTAAATTGGGACGGCATAAAAGCGCCTGTTTGGCGGCAGATGTTTTCCGCTTCCCGGATAGCGCCGTTCATGCCGAGTGCCGGGTCTGTTAGGACCACATTGGCCCCCAGCGCTTTTAAGATTTTAATGCGTTCCGGGCTCATGCTGGCGGGCATAGTAAGGGTAATGGTATAGCCTTTGGCGGCGGCTAAAAACGCAAGCGCTATCCCGGTGTTGCCGCTGGTGGGCTCCACCAACGCGCCGCCCGGTTTTAACTGCCCGGCTTGTTCGGCCGCTTGCAACATGGCGGCGGCCGGGCGGTCTTTAATACTGTACGGATTGAACATCTCCAATTTGGCATACACGGCGGCCGGGCCGTTGTGCAAGCGGTTTAAGCGTAAAAGCGGCGTATTGCCGATAAGCTCTTCTAAATTATTGACCAGTGCCATCAGGTAAAACCCCTCTGTTTACAGTATAATTTTTTAGTGCCCTTTTTACCGGGTTGAAAAAAGGTTAGGGCCGCTAGACCAAAAAGCGGCGGATTACTTTGGCCGGACTCCCGGCTACCACCGTTCCTTCTCCCACGTCCCGCGTGACGACGGCCCCCGCCGCCACAATGGCGTTATCGCCAATCCAAACACCGGGCAGAATAATGCACCCGCCGCCCAGCCAAACATTCTTGCCGATACGCACTTTTTGGGCAGATTCTAAGCCTTCCAGGCGTTTGTGCGGCAAAAGCGGGTGGGTGGCCGTATAAATTTGTACGTTAGGGCCGATAAGTGTGTGGTCGCCTATTTCCACTTTGGCGCAATCCAAAATGGTGCAGTTAAAATTGATAAATACATTTTTCCCGGTGTAAATTTGGGTGCCGTAATCACAAAAAAACGGCGGTTCCAAATGCAAATCCTGCGCGGCGTTAGGGAGCAGTTCGTGCAAAATTTGGGCGCGTTCGGCTTCGTCTTCCGGGTTGGACCGGTTGAGTTGCCAAAGTAGTTTGCGCGCGCGGAGGCGTTCTTGTTTTAGTTCCGGGTGGGCCGCGTTATAGGGGCGGCTTTCCAACATGTTTTGTTTGTCGCTCATGGTATTATTGTAGCAATTCCTGGGAAATTTGCCTTTCTAATTAATTTTTGTTTACCGGGCGGTAGGTTTTTATGTATAAAATATGCTATTATTTGAGTATATCTTAATTTAATAAGGGGAATACATCTAATGAACAACGCAGTAAAAATTGTTTGTTTCACCCTGTTAGGTGCGGCGGTATTAAGCTGCAGTGCCTGCAAGGGCAAACAAGCCGGCGGGCAAATGCCTGCCCAAACGGTAAACGCCATAGAAGTTGTGCAGGCGGATTTGCCGTGGGATATTGAATACCCGGCCCAGGTTGCGGGCTCTTTGCAGGTAAATGTACGCGCGCAAGTGGGGGGGATTTTGCAATCCCGCCTGTTTGATGAGGGCGCGTATGTAAAAGAGGGGACACAACTTTTTCAAATTGATGATAAAGAATACAAAGCCGCGTTGGAACGCGCGCGCGGTTCTTTAGCGCAAGCGGAGGCGCAGGAACGCAGTACCCAGCGCGAGTACAACCGTATGAAAAAATTGTTGGCGGATAAAGCCGTCAGCCAAAAAAATTATGATGATGCCCTTTCCGCTTATGAAACCGCCCAAGCCAATGTGCAAGTGGCCAAAGCGGGCGTCACCACTGCTAAAATTAATTTTGACTATACCAAAGTAAAAGCGCCTATTTCCGGCATTGTGGGTAAAGAAGCGCAATCCGTGGGCAGTTTGGTTTCCCCCACCGGGGAATCCGGCTTTTTGACCACCATGGTACAGGCCAACCCGTTGTGGGTAAATTTTTCTATGCCCGGCAGCCAGTTTGCTAAATTAGCCAGCGGTTATATGTCCGGCCAAATTGTGCTGGGGGATGAAAAAAAATCCTCGGCGGTGGACCCGGCCGAATACCGCAAAATGGCGGCCGAAAAAGCCCCCTTATATGTAGAAGCTATTTTGGCCAACGGAAAAGTGTATGCGCAAAAAGGCAAAATTATTTTCTTTGACAGCACGGAAAACACCCAAACTTCCAGCTTGGCTATGCGTGCGGAATTTGCCAATCCCAAAAATGACCGCCAGTTAATGCCCGGCCAGTTTGTGCGCGTGCGCCTGGTGGGTGCCGTGTATAAAAATGCTATTTTGGTGCCGTCTTCCGCCGTACTCAACACGCCGGAAGGAATGTTGACCTATGTAGTGGACAGCAATAACACGGTGGCCGCCCGCCCGGTAAAAGGGGAACTCCAAAATAATATGTATATTATTTCCGAGGGTTTGAAACACGGCGAAAAAATTGTTTCCAACGGGCTTATTAAATTGAAACCCGGTATGCAAGTGACGGTCAACTTGCAAAAATTTACTCTCCCCGCCACGGCTCAAACGGCACAGCCTGCCAGCCAGGACGGGCGCAGTGTAGCTTCTTTGGAAGCCACCATTGATAAGTCCGTTGCGCCGGATGCGCAAGCCTTGCCGAACGACCAGCAAGGTAAATAAGAGGGGCGTATGTTTTCCAAATTTTTTATTAACCGCCCTATTTTTTCAACGGTAATATCGCTCTTAATAGTGCTGTTTGGTATTGTATCTATTACCATGCTGCCTATTGAGCAATACCCGGACCTTACCCCGCCTACGGTGCAAGTGTCCGCCAAATACCCGGGTGCCAGCCCGGAAGTAATTGCCGAAACGGTAGCCGCCCCTATTGAACAACAGGTAAACGGGGTGGAGGATATGTTGTATATGAACTCCACCTCTGCCTCCAACGGGGATATGAACCTGATTGTTTCTTTTAAGGTAGGTACGGACCCGGACCAGGCCATGATTAACGTAAACAACCGCGTGCAGGCTGCTACCAATACGTTGCCGGATGTAGTGCGCCAGTACGGGGTGACGGTGGAAAAGAAATCTTCTTCCATTTTGCAGTTAATCGCTTTTTATTCCCCGAACGGATATTCGGACACCACCACTATTGGGAACTACGCCTTATTGAACATTGTAGACGACTTAAAACGTATTGAAGGCGTGGGGGATTCCCAGGTGATGGCCGCCAACGACTACTCCATCCGTATTTGGATTAAGCCGGATGTGCTTTCCCAGCGCGGCTTGTCCGTCAGTGATGTTATTTCCGCCGTCAAAGCGCAGAACGTACAGCGCTCGGCGGGTAAAATCGGCCAGCCGCCGCTTGCGGTATCGGTAGATAGGATGTACTCTATTGTGGCCCCCGGCCGCTTTACCAAACCGGAAGAATTTGGCGAGATTATTTTGCGCGCCAATGCGGATGGTACTTCGCTTAGACTTAAAGATGTGGCCCGCATTGAACTGGGCAGCCAGACGTATGAATTTAACGGCCGTTTTAACGGCAAGCCGGCGGTGCCGGTGGCGGTGTTCTTGTCCCCGGGTGCAAACGCGGTGGCTACGGCCAAAGCCGTACAGGCCCGCCTGAAAGAATTGGCGGCCAACTTCCCGCCGGATATGGATATTGACTATACCGTGGCGTATGATACCACGCTGTTCGTGTCCGCTTCTATTAAAGAAGTGTTGCATACGTTAGCGGAAGCCATGATTTTGGTGTTCTTGGTGGTATATTTGTTCTTGAAAGACTGGCGCGCCACGCTGATTCCGTGCTTGGCGGTGCCGGTGTCCGTGATCGGCGCGTTTGCCGGGATGCTGGTGTTTGGTTTCTCTATTAATACGCTTACACTGTTCGGGCTTGTGTTGGCTATCGGTATTGTGGTAGACGACGCTATTGTGGTGATTGAAAACGTGGAACGTATTATGCACGACGAACATCTGCCTGTCAAAGAAGCTACCATTAAAGCTATGGACGAAGTGTCCGGCCCGGTGGTGGCGATTGTACTGGTGCTTTGTTCCGTATTCGTGCCGGTGGCGTTTATGGGCGGTTTAACCGGGGTGATGTACCAGCAGTTTGCTATTACGATTGCCGTGTCCGTGGTTATTTCCGGCTTGGTGGCGCTTACGCTGACCCCCGCCCTGTGCGCGTTGCTGTTGAGACACCGGGAAGCCCCCACCAAAGGTTTTTTCTATAAGTTTGACCGCTTTTTTGAAAAAATCACCGATAAATATACCGGGGTGGTAGGCTTTTTTGTCCGCCGGATTCCGGTGGCTATTCTTTGTGTGGTGCTTTTATTTTGCGGAGCGTTCGGCCTGTTTAAGATTGTGCCCGAAAGTTTACTGCCGGATGAAGACCAGGGTATGATTATGATTGGTACCCAGTTGGACCCGGCCACCTCGCTTTCCGGCAGTGAAGCCGTCGCTTCCGACCTGGAAAAAATCATTTTAGCCCAGCCGGCCGTCAAAGAAGAATTAACCTTTGCCGGGTACGACTTGCTCAGCAGTACCATGAAAAGCAACGGTATTGCCTCCTTCGTGCAGTTAAAACCGTGGGATGACCGCAAAGCCAAAAATCTGTCCTCTACCTCTTTGGTGGGCACGATTTATATGCTCTCCCGGGTTAAAATACCGGGGGCGTTGGTTATGCCGTTCAACCCGCCTGCCATTATGGGTATGAGTACCACCGGCGGTTTGGAAGGCTATGTGCAGAACCGCGGTTCCGGCGGGAGCAGTGCCTTGCAAGCGCAGGCCAATAAATTAATTGCCGCCGCCCAAAAGCGTAAAGAAATCGCCAGCGCCAGCACGACGTTTACTTCCGCCGTGCCGCAATATACGCTGGAAGTGGACGAAATTAAAGCGCAAAGTATGGGTGTTTCGCTGACGGAACTGTACACCACGTTGCAGGCTACCTTCGGTACCACTTATATTAACGACTTTACCTACTCCGGCCGCAGTTTTAAGGTAATGATGCAGGCCGATAGTGAATACCGCGCCCGCCCGGAACAAATTGCCGGCATTTACGCGCGCTCCACTAGCGGGGCTATGGTGCCGCTTTCCTCCTTGGTTAAGCTGACGCCGTCTTTGGGGCCGGATATGGTGGAACGGTTTAACGTGTTCCAGGCCGCCAAAATTATTGCTAATCCGGCCAGCGGGTACAGCACCGGGGAAGCCATTAGCGCGTTGGAAGAAACCGCCAAAGAAGTATTGGACCCCAGCTTTACCTTGTCTTGGACGGGTACGACGTATCAGGAAAAAATTTCCGGTTCGTCTTCCACCTCTGCCTTGTTATTGGGTATGCTGGTGGTGTTCTTAATTTTGGCCGCCCAGTATGAAAAATGGAGCCTGCCGATTGCCGTATTGTTAGCCGTGCCGTTTGCGGTGTTCGGCGCGTTGGCGGGTACTTATATGCGCGGGCTTTCTAACGATATTTACTTCCAAATTGCGTTGGTGGCCCTGGTAGGGTTGGCCGCTAAAAACGCTATTTTGATTGTAGAGTTCGCGGTCTTGTTGAAAGAGCAGGGCTTGCCTGCCGCCAAAGCGGCTGTGCAAGCGGCGCGCTTGCGTTTCCGCCCGATTATTATGACGTCTTTGGCGTTCATTTTGGGTTGTGTGCCGCTCGCTATCAGCACCGGGGCCGGTGCGGCCAGCCGCCACTCTATCGGTACGGCTGTGGTGTTCGGTATGTTAGCCGCCACGTTAATTGCGCCGCTGTTTATCCCGTTGTTCTTCGTGCTGTTAGGCGGGCGCAGTGCTTCCCGTACGGATGCCGGCGTGACTACACCGCAGGATGATTTATCCTTGCCGGAAGAAAAAACGGCGCAAGAGGAGGAAAAACATGAAATTTAATCAAATTTCTGCCTTGCTGGCGGCGTGTGTGCTGGCCGGCGGGTGCATGATGGGCCCCAATTACCGCAAACCGCAAGTAGACTTGCCGGAAGAAACCGCTTCCGCCGATTACAGCGTGTTTACCACGGTAAAATGGTGGGAAGCCTTTAATGACCCCATCTTAAACCAAATGGAAGAAGAAGCCTTGCAATATAACAAGGACCTTCGCCTTGCCATGGCCCGCGTGGACGAAGCCCGCGCCAATGTGGGTGTAGCGGTGGCAGACCAACTGCCCGGTTTAAGTGTAGCGGGTGAAACGGGCCGCGCCGGAAATGCGCGCGGCTCCGGGCAAACCCAAAGTACGGCCGGTGCGGTGGTATCCTTTGAGCTGGACTTGTGGGGCAAATACCGCCGTTTGAGCGAAGCGGCCCGGGCCCAGTTGCTCGCCAGTGAGGCCAACCGCGATAACGTGCGTTTGGCGCTTACGGCCAACGTGGCGCGCGGCTATTTTTCCTTGCGTGCGTTGGATGAACAGCTGAATATTGCCACCCGCACGTTGCAAACCCGGCAGGAAAGCGTGCGCGTGTACCAAAGCCGTTATGAAAACGGCTACTGCACGGAAGTTGATTTGCGCCGCATTGAAGCCAGCATGGCCAGTGTGCAGGCCCAACAACAGGAATTGAAACTTTCCATAGAAAAAGCCGAAACGGCACTTACGGTGCTTTTGGGCCGCAGCCCCCGCGCCATGGTGCAAGACGGCGTGGAACGCGGGCAAAGTTTAGCCGCCATGACGTTAGTGCCGGACGTGCCGGAAGGGTTGCCTTCCGACTTGTTGGCCCGCCGGCCGGATGTGCGCCAGGCGGAAGGGCAATTAATGGCGGCCAATGCCAATATCGGCGCGGCGCGGGCGGCGTATTTCCCGTCTATTCCGCTGACGGCCTCGGCCGGATATGCCAGCGCGGCGCTCAACCAGTTGTTTACGGGCGGCCAGCAAGGCGTATGGGAACTTACCGCTAAAGTGACCGGCCCTATTTTTGCGGGCGGCAAAATCCGCTCCCAAAACAAGGCGGTAAAAGCCAAGTATGTGCAAATGTTGGCTACTTATGAAAAAACCGTCCAAGGGGCTTTTAAGGAAGCGTTAGACGCGATTGCCGCCAATAAAATCAACCGGGATGTGTTTGATTCTTACCAACAGCAAACCCGGGCCATGCGCCGCAGTTATGATTTAACTAAAAAGCAGGAAGAAGCGGGACTTATTGACGTGACGGATTTGCTGAATGTGGAAAGCACTTTGCTCTCTGCCGAAATGAGCGAATCTTCCGCTCGGCTGAGCGAGCTTAATTCCGTCGTCACCTTATGCCAGGCATTAGGCGGCGGGTGGAACCAGAACGACGGCTTTTCCGCCCAAGAAAAAACAAAATAAACTTGTTTTTAGTTTACCGGCCCGGGGTGTTTCAAACGCCCCGGGTTTTTTATTGCCTGGAGCGGGTGCGTTATTTGCTACAATACCAATATGCAGAGCCCTATTCTTTGCCCGCTGGACGGGCGCTATGCTTCCACGGTTAAGCCTTTGGCCCTTTGTATGGGCGAGGCGGCCCTAACGCGCGCCCGCGTGCGTGCGGAGTGCATTTGGTTGGAAGTTTTATCCGGGCTGAATTTGCCGGGTTTGGCACCGCTTTCCGCACCGGAAAAACAACAGCTGGCGCGTTTGGCGGAGCTGACGGAACAAGATTTGCAGGCTATCCGCGCGTATGAGCAAACGGGGCGCAACGGCATCAAAGCCACCCGCCACGACGTAAAAGCCATAGAATATTTTTTGAAAGAAAAACTGGCGGCTACCCCATTGAAAAACCGCGCGGAGTGGCTCCACTTTGCGCTGACGAGCGAAGACATCAACAGCGCCGCTTACGCCGTTTTATTGGCGGACGGCCTGGAGCGGGTTTTACTGCCCGCGTTGGAAAATTTGCGCCGCCGGTTAGCGGCTTTGGCGCGGCGGGAAGCCGCGGCCCCCTTGTTGGCGCGTACGCACGGCCAAGCGGCCGTTCCCACTACGTTCGGTAAAGAAGTGCGCGTATTTGAAAGCCGCCTTTCGGAACAATTAAACCAATTAAAAAAACGGCAAATATCGTTTAAGTTCAGCGGAGCCGTGGGCAATTACAACGCCCACTATGCGGCCTTTAGCCAAATAAATTGGCCGCGCGTTTCCGCCCGGGTGGCCGCCGCCTTAAACCGCGGGCGCAAAATTAAATTGTATTTAAGCCCGCTTTCCACCCAAATAGATAACCGGGATTCTTATGCGGAGCTGTTTGATAACCTGCGCCGGATTCACCTTATTTTACTGGGCCTGTGCCAGGATTTTTGGCGCTACATCAGCGACGGCCTTTTGCGGCAAAAAGCCGTAGCGGGCGAGGTGGGGTCGTCCACCATGCCGCAAAAAATTAATCCCATTCATTTTGAAAATGCCGAGGGCAATTTGCAGTTATCGGACGCGCTTTTTACGTTTTTTTCCGCCAAGTTGCCGCTTTCCCGCTTACAGCGGGATTTGTCCGATTCCACCGTTCTGCGCAATATGGGCGTGGCGTTCGGTTATGCGTTGGTGGCGTATACCTCTTTGGCGGAGGGGTTGGAACGAGTTTCTTTCAACCGGGCGTTGGCTAAAGCGCAGTTGGCCCGACACCCGGAAGTATTAGCGGAGGGCATCCAAACCATTTTGCGCGCGGCGGGGCAGGCAAAACCGTATGAGCAATTAAAAGCGCTTACCCGCGGGCGCGCCATTACGCAGGAAGATTTGCAGGTATTTATAGAAAATTTACAAGTAGAACCCGTGATTAAAAATAAACTGCGGGCGCTGAACGTATTTAATTATACGGGGCTGGCCGCGCAACGGGCAAGGGGGAAATAAGCATGATAGATATTGTATGCGGCGGGCAAGCCGGAGATGAAGGAAAGGGGAAAATTTCGGCCTATTTATCGTATAAAGGCTCTTACGCCTATTGTGTGCGCGTGGGCGGCCCGAATGCCGGGCATACCGTGGTGCAAAACGGCACTTCTTACACGTTAAAAAATATACCGTCCGGTTTCTTAAATCCGGCCACCAAATTAGTGTTGGGTGCCGGGGCCTATACCAAAACGGAGTGGTTATTAAAAGAGTTGGAAGTGACCGGAACGGCAGAGCGGTTGATTATTGACCCGCATGCCGTGTTAATTACCGAAGAAGAAACCGCCCGGGAGCGGGGGGCCGCACACTTTATGAGCCATATTGGCAGTGTGGGCACCGGGCTGGGGCAGGCGGTGAAAGACCGCATTGAACGCCGCAGCGTAAAATTTGCCAAAGACGAACCGCTGTTAAAAGATTTCATCCAAGACGTGCCGGAACTGCTCAACAAAGCCTTGGACCGCGGGGAAGATATCCTGCTGGAAGGCACCCAGGGGATTAAACTTTCTTTATTGCATGGGGAATATCCGTTCGTCACGTCGCGCGATACCACGGCCGCTACTTTTTTGGGCGAAGCCGGGTTAGGCCCCAAGAGCGTGCGGGATGTGTATGTGGTGTTTAAGCCGTATATCACCCGCGTGGGCCCCGGGCCGCTAGCGCATGAAATGACCGACGAAAAAGAGCTGGAAATTTACCATACCAAAGGGCACGAAATCGGCAGTGTTTCCAAGCGGTTGCGGCGTATCGGCGCGTTTGAAAAAACGTCCGCTTCCCGCGCGATTATGATTAACAACTGCACCAAAATTGCCATTACGCATATAGATATGTTTGCCGGGAATGACCGCGTGAAAAAGTACGAAGATTTCACCCCACAGGCCAAAGCATTTTTGGAAGACTTAAAAGCGCTGTCCCGCGAGGTTTACCCGCACCCGGAAATTGCCCTTATTTCCACCGGGCCGGATATGGAAGATACTTTAGTGTTGTAAGGGATAAGGCCGGGGCCGCAAGCTCCGGCTTTTATTTTCGGCCGGGCGGGCGTTGAAAAATTTTCGCGCGAAAGTTATAATAAAAACAGCAGGGGTTTTAGGGGGGATTTTATGAAAAATATTGTGTTTGATTTGGGCGGCGTGCTGATTGATTGGAACCCGCGGTATTTATACCGTAAAATTTTTTCTTCCACGGAAGAAATGGATTGGTTCTTAAACCATATTTGTACGAGCGAATGGAACTCCCGGCAGGATGCGGGACGACCGTTTGCGGTAGGGCAGGCGGAATTAAAAGCCAAATATCCGCGTTATTCGGCCCAAATTGATGATTATTTTTTGCGGTGGGAAGAAATGCTGGGCGGGCTTATTAAAGGCTCGGTGGAAATCTTAAAAGAATTGTACGATAAAGGCTACCGCCTGTATGCGCTTTCCAACTGGTCGGCCGAAACACTGCCGCTGGCGCAAGAGCGGTATAATTTTTTCCCGCTGTTTAGCGGTATGGTTATTTCCGGGCAGGAAAAAACCATCAAGCCGGACCCCGGTTTGTATAAAATTTTACTCTCCCGCTACCAACTGGACCCGGCCGAAACTTTGTTTATAGACGACCATTCCGAAAACACCATCGCCGCCGCCAAACTGGGTATGAAAACGATAGATTTTGTTTCCCCGCTCCAGTTGCGCGAAGAACTGACCAAACGCGGCATTTTGTAAAACCCGTACCCATAAAAAAGCCCCGGTTTTTGCCCGGGGCTTTTTGCGTAAGGTATGCGGCTAAACGGTTGGCGCTTTGGTGATGACGGTTTCCATAACGCGGTGGCGGCGGAATTTGCGCGGCGTCACATAGAGGCCGTCCGTCATAATTTTGTCTTCTTTTTGTATGGGGCGGCCTAACTTTTGCTCCGTCCATTTTTCTACGGAAATTTTAGCCAACTGCCCCGGCACCGGCATATTGAGCGCGCTGTAAACATCGGCCATATTGGCGGCGGCACTGGCAATTACGCCGTTGCCGAACGGGCGGATATAGGCGGTAAAAAAATCGTATTCGTCTTCAATTTCGCCCACCATTTCTTCAAAAATATCTTCCAGGGTAAGAATCCCGGTAATTTGGTTTTTATCCGTCACCAAACAAATATGTTGGTGGGTTTTAATCAGTTTTTCAAGCGCGGTGGAAATAAGCGTATCGGCCGATAAACTGATGATGGGCCGCACAATGGAACGCGCACTGGTGGGTTGCCCGGCGGATACTTTGGTGGCTTGGAAAATATCCTTAAAATTAAGATACCCGATAATGCTTTGCACGTTATTGGGGTCTTCGCACACGGGGAAGCGGGTGTGCATATCCATGTGTGCTTTGATGTAAGTATCGGCAATAGAATCGTTAGCGTACAAAATATATACTTGTTCCAAAGGTACTTGTATTTCGCGTATACTGCGTATGCAAAACAGCGCGCTGGACATTACTATTTTTTCTTCCGCCTTGCCGAACAAGCGCGAGGACGAGGCAATAGCTACCGCGGTGCGTAAATCGGCAATGGCCGCTTTTTGGGCTTCGCGCGGGTCTTGTTCTTGTTGGAAAGATTTTTTCGTAAAAAATTTTACAATCGCTTCCATAATGCGCACAATGGGGAACAACACCGCATACATCACGCGCATGGCGGGGGAAAGTTGAAGCACCACCCATTCTTTATTTTTAATGGCAAAGGTTTTGGGGGTCAGCTCCGCAAACACAATGGTAATAAAACTAAGCGGCAACACGACAAACGCCATGGATAATAGGTTCGCCAGGCGTTTGGGCAGGGCGAACCACTCCTGCAATTTTGGGGCGAAGGCTTCGTCCGCACTGGCCCCGCCGCAGGCCGCCGCAATCGCGCCCACCAGCGTAATGCCTATTTGCACCACGGCCAAACTGCCCTCCATGTGGTCTTTCATAAACAGGGCGGAATCGGCCCCGGCTTTTTTTTCTTGCGCTAAAATGGAAAGTTTCGTGCGTGAAACGGACGCTAACGCCATTTCATACGCGGCTAACAGCGCGTTTAAGGCTAACATTAAAAGAATAATCAGTATCGTCATACTTATAGTCTAGCAAAAAGGGTTTTGCTGTACAAAATAACCTCTTATCCCGTTTGACCGGCGGCGCAGATAAATTATACAGTATATACTACACCCCCCGGGGGGTATTAACTATGGAACAAAAGCAAACATTTTTTATTACAGGTATGACGTGCGCCGCCTGTGCCGCCCATGTGGAGCAGGCGGCCCAGGGCGTGCCGGGCGTAAAAACGGCGGCAGTGAATTTACTTCAGAACAAGTTGGCGGTGACGGTGACGGAGGATTTTAACGCGCAAGCCTTACACCACGCCATAGCGGCCGCCGGATACGGCGTAGCGGCCCCGGCCAAGCGGGCGGACGCGCGGGAGGAAATTGCCCTTAAAAAGCGGTTTTGGCTCAGCGTGGTTTTTTTACTGCCGCTTTTGTATGTTTCTATGGGCCCCATGTGGGGCATAGTTCCCGCTCAAATGGTACAGAACCCGGCTGTTTTTGCCGGGGTGCAGTTTATGCTTGCGCTCCCGGTGCTGTGGCTCAACCGTGCTTTTTTTATGCGCGGGGGAAAACTGCTGGTAGCGGGCGCGCCCAATATGGATAGTTTGGTGGCTTTGGGCTCCGGTGCGGCGTTTATTTCCGGCGTGTGGACGTTGGTGCAAATTTTGCAAAGGGGGCAATCTTTACAGGCGTTATATTTTGAATCTTCCGCCATGATTTTAACGCTGGTCACCCTGGGCAAATGGTTGGAAGCGCGCGCCAAAGGCAAAACAACGGCGGCGGTAGCGGCGTTGGTGTCACTCGTGCCGCAAGAAGCCCTGCGGCTTGAAAACGGTAAGGAAGTGCGCATCCCGGCGGAGCAGGTGCGGCCGGAGGACAGGCTAGTGGTGCGCGCCGGAAGCCGTATAGCGGCGGACGGCGTGGTAGTCAGCGGTTCGGGCGCGGTGGACGAGTCCGCCTTGACCGGGGAAAGCGTGCCTGTGGAAAAAGCCCCCGGTGCGCGCGTGGCGGCGGGTACGGTCAATACCGCGGGTTATTTTGAAATGCGCGCCTTGCATACCGGGGCCGATACCGCATTAGCCGCTATTATTAAACTGGTGGAAGAGGCCAACACTTCCAAAGCGCCCATTGCCCGCCTGGCCGATAAAGTAAGTGCGGTTTTTGTGCCGGTGGTATTGGGGTTGGCCCTTTGCGCGTTGGCCGGGTGGCTGGTAGCCGGAGCCTCGTTTGAGGCGGCTTTACAGCGTTTTATTGCGGTACTGGTGATTGCGTGCCCCTGTGCGTTGGGGCTGGCTACTCCAACGGCTATTATGGTGGGTACGGGCGTGGGGGCGCGGCGCGGCATTTTAATCAAATCGGCGGCGGCGTTGGAGCGCGCCGGGCGGGTTTCCTGCGTGGTGTTTGATAAAACCGGCACGTTGACGCAAAACGCCCCGCAAGTGACGGACGTTGCCTTGGCCCCCGGGGAAAAGCCCGGCCGTTTTTGGCAGGCGTGCGCCAGTGTGGAAAGCCCATCCCAACATCCGTTTGCGCAAGCGGTGGTGAGTGCGGCGGCCCGGCAAGGGGAAAATCCTTCCCCGGTGGAACAGTTTGAAATTATCCCCGGCGGCGGAGTGCGTGCCCGGCAGAACGGCCGTTGGATTTTTGGCGCGAGCGAGGCGTTTGCGGCCCGGCAGGCGGTACTTCCCCCGGCGCTCAAAACACAGGCCGACACTTGGGCCGGGCAAGGCAAAACGCCTTTTTGGATAGGGGAAGAAACGCGCATTTTGGGCGTGCTTGCCTTATCCGCCCCGTTGCGCCCGTCTGCCCGGGAAGCCGTGCAAATTTTGCAACAAATGGGCCTGAAAGTCTGTTTGCTGACGGGGGATAACGCGCGCACGGCGCACGCGGTGGCTCAACAAGCCGCCATTCAAACGGTTTATGCCGGGGTTCTTCCGCAAGGGAAGGAAGAAATCCTGCGCCGCTTGCAACACCAAGGGGAAACGGTGGCTATGGTGGGGGACGGCATTAATGATGCCCCGGCCCTGGCGCGGGCCGATGTGGGTTTGGCGGTGGCGGCCGGAACGGACGTTGCGTTGGAATCGGCCGATATTGTACTGGTGCGCGGGGATTTGCGCACCGTGCCCGCCGCGTTGCAATTAAGCCGGGCGGTTTTGGGAAATATCCGGCAAAATTTATTTTGGGCATTTTTTTATAATGTGCTGGGTATTCCGTTGGCCGCCGGAGTGTTTTACCCATTGTGCGGTTGGCAGTTAAACCCCATGTTTGCGGCGGCGGCCATGAGTGCCAGCTCCGTATTTGTGCTTTCAAACGCGTTGCGTTTGCGGTTTTTTAAGCCGGTTTTTTATCCGGCGGGAGAAAAAAATATGCAGAAAATAATGAAAGTAGACGGTATGATGTGTATGCACTGCGCCGGGCGGGTGGAAAACGCCCTGACGGCTTTAGACGGTGTAAAAGCGGCCAAAGTGAATTTATCCGCCAAACAAGTGACTATTACCCTCGTGCGCGAAGTGCCGGATGATGCCTTAAAAGAGGCGGTGGAAAAAGCCGGCTACCGCGTGGAAGAAATCGCCTAAGGAGCCTGTATGCAAGCAGACCCTAAAAAAATTACACGTTTATTAAAAACCGCCCGCGGGCAGGTGGACGGCGTATTAAAAATGGTGGAAGAAAACCGCTACTGCGTGGATATTGTCAACCAACTGTTAGCGGCCGAGGCGGTTTTGCGCCGCGCCCATTGTGAGGTTTTGCGCGCGCATTTGGCGCATTGTGTGGCGGATTCTATCGGCCCTGCCGGGCAAGAAAAAACGGCCGAAATGATGGCTATAATTGATAAAATATCCAAATAAGGGGTATTTTTTACTAAGGATTTGACTATGCAAAATTACGGTTTTATCAAGGTAGCGGCGGCTATACCCGCCTTAAAAGTAGCCGCCTGTGCGTATAACGCGCAGGAAATGGAAAAATTAATCCGCCAGGCGGCCGGGGCCGGGGTGCGGGTGGTGGTATTCCCGGAGTTAAGTTTAACGGGATACACTTGCGGAGATTTGTTTTTACAGCCGGCATTAATCCGGGCGGCCGAAGCGGCATTGGCGGATTTGCTCCAACGCACCGCCGCGGAAGATGTTGTTTTTATTGCCGGGTGCCCGGTGGCCGCGGGCAGTGCGCTTCTCAACGCGGCTGTGGTGTGCTACCAAGGGAAAATCTGCGGCGTAGTGCCCAAAACCTGCTTGCCGAATTATAAAGAATTTTACGAAAAACGCTGGTTTGTATCTGCCGAAGATTGGCAAGGCGGCGAGGTCACTTTGTGCGGGCAGTGCGTGCGTGCGGGGGCGGATTTGTTGTTCCGGGCATCCGGCGCCGTGTTTGGGGTGGAAGTGTGCGAGGATTTATGGTCTTGCATACCGCCCAGTTCGCAAGCCGCGTTGCAAGGGGCGGAAATTATTTTCAACCTGTCCGCGTCCGATTCTTTAGCCGGTAAAAGCCGTTATTTGCGCAGTTTGGTGGCCCAGCAATCGGCCCGCGGTTTGTGCGCGTATGTATACACCTCCGGCGGGTTTGGGGAGTCGTCCACCGATTTAACCTTTGGCGGCAACGCCCTTATTTACGAGGACGGCGCCTTTCTGACCGAGGCCCGGCGTTATAGCTTGGAGCCCCAATTAATTGTCAGTGAAATAGATGTGGAAGCGTTGCGCACGGAGCGCCGCGCGAACACTACTTTCGCCACGGACTCCGCCCACGCCACCCTAGAGCCGTATGAGGTGGTGGATTGCGGGCAAGCCCCGGCGGCGGGGGTCGCGCTGACGCGCCCGGTTTCCCGCACGCCGTTTATTGCGCAAGGGGCACAGCTGGACGAAAACTGCCAAGAGGTGTTGGAAATCCAATCTTTAGGGTTAGCCAAACGCCTGGCCCATACCGGGGCCAAAAAGGCGGTAATCGGGGTGTCCGGCGGGCTGGACTCCACCCTGGCGCTGTTGGTTTGCGTGCGCGCTTTTGATAAATTGGGCCTTTCCCGCAGCGGCATTATCGGGGTGACTATGCCCGGCTTTGGCACCACGGGCCGCACCTATCAAAATGCGTTGGCCCTTATGAATGCATTAAAAATAACCGTGCGGGAAATTTCCATTAAAGAAGCGTGCTTGCAACATTTTAAGGATATTTCCCACCCGGCGGACACGCACGACATCACTTACGAAAACGCCCAAGCGCGCGAGCGCACCCAAGTATTAATGGATGTGGCCAACCAGACCGGCGGCCTGGTGATTGGCACCGGGGATTTATCGGAATTGGCCCTGGGGTGGGCTACCTATAACGGGGACCAGATGTCTATGTACGGGGTGAATGCCAGCGTGCCTAAAACACTGGTTAAGCATTTGGTAAAATGGGTGGCCGCACAGGAAGAAGAAAGCGTGCGCAAACTGCTTTTAGATATTGCCGATACGCCTATCAGCCCGGAATTATTGCCCGCGGACAGCGCAGGTAAAATTTCCCAAAAGACGGAAGATTTAGTCGGCCCGTATGAGTTGCATGATTTTTATTTGTACCACTTCTTGCGGCGCGGGTTTAGCCCGGCTAAAATTTATTTTTTGGCCTGCTATGCCTTCCGGGGGGACTATACGCCGGAGGTTATTAAAAAATGGTTGGTCACTTTTATCCGGCGCTTTTTTGCCCAACAGTTTAAGCGCTCCTGTATGCCGGACGGCCCGAAAGTGGGCTCGGTATCCCTTTCTCCGCGCGGGGATTGGCGTATGCCCAGTGATGCGTGCAGCCAAGTATGGTTGCAAGAGGCAGAAAACTTATAATAACCCCAAAGGCCGCTTCAAAAGCGGCCTTTTTTATGGGATGTTGCGTTGAGCCGTACGCAAAGGTCCGGCGTGAATGGGGTGTTTAAGCGGGGCGGGTTTGGGCGCGTGCCTGCCCGCCTTGCTATTATTGAGGGCGCCCGGTTGCGGGTGTATGGACGATTTTGGGGTGTAGTATTTTAATTCCAATGCTATTTTATGTTGGAGTTCTTGGGCCGATTCCGTGCGCCCGTCCCTTTGGAACAGGGCCAAACGTTCTTGCTGTAATTGCAAAAGCGCTTCTTTTACTTCGTCCGGCGTTTGCGGGCCGTAAAAGAGCAGTTCTAGCATACCTAAAAGGTGTTCCGTTTCTTTGCGGGCTTTGGCCTGTTCCCCCTGGCGCAGTAAGTGCCGCCGGTAGGCCTGCCAAAGCGCCACGCACGAAGTTGCCACTTGCGGCGTATTGGGGAAGTGCCCCAACATCCTTTCCGCCAGTTCTAACGTCAGGTTTATATCATTTTCGTCCGGCCCGTTCATGGGGTGCGGCAACGTCAGTTTGCGGGTCATCAGTTGAATTAACGCCAAGCCGTATTCCGGGTTATGGGGGGTTTTATCCGCCAAATCTTTTAATAATAAAACCGCATTGGGCGTAATGCCGGGAATCCGCCTTGTTAAAAAATAGCGGGGGTTGCCCCCTAACAGCAGGGCATAACTGTATAGATACCCGGCGTTGGTGGGGTCTTCCTGTAATAAATTTTTTAACAAGTCAAACGCCATTTCTTGGGCCTCGGGCGTGTGGAGTGCTTGCAGGGCCAATACAGCCTGATAGCGTTGGGCCGGGTCCGGCGCGCCGGCATACTGTTGGCTGATTTCTTTACGCAACGCTTGTGCCTTATCCGGTTGGCCGGTTTTTTCCAATGCTTGGGCCCAATCATTCCTATCTTGCGGCGCCTTAGTTTGGGCGGCTACTTGGCGGAAAGCCTTTTCGGCCAGTGCATAATTCCCGGCCCGCATGGCGCTTTGCCCAATGGCGCGGTTGGCGGCGGATACTTTTTGCGGGTCCGTTTGGCGTTGGGAGGAAATTTCCTGATAGTAAGGCATCAGCTGTTCCAATAGGGTGCTTCCGGCGGCGGACGGCACTTGGGTATAAATGTAATTAAATACGTTAGAAATACTTTCGTCCGCCACGGCCGCGTTGCGCCGCGCCAGGGTTAAGGCCGCTTGGGTGCGGATAAATCCCACCACTAACGAAAGAACCAATCCCACGGCACACACCGCCGTTAGCCCGCTGAAAAAGGCCGCCGCCGGGCTGCGTTTGCACCACAAGCGGTAGCGTTTTAGGGGCCCGGTTTGGGCGGCACGGACGGGTTTATAATTCAAAAAGCGTTGCAAATCTTGCGCCAGTTCTTCCATAGAGGCGTAGCGCTCTTGCGGATGAAAGCGGATACATTTGTTGACAATAGCATCAAAATCCGCTTCCCCGCTTGCGCAACGGGGTGTTTGCCCTTGGCGGATTTGGCGCGCCATTTCCTGATACGTTTTCCCTTTGACAAACGGTTGTTGGGTGGCCAGTTCGTACAGCGTGACACCAAGGGCGTAAATATCGCAGGAATAGGTGTTTTCCCCTTTTTCTAACCGTTCCGGCGCCATATAGCGCACGGTACCGCTTTTGGGGTCCACCGGGCCGGAAAGAGCCGCCGGGTCCTGAAGCACACAGGCGATACCAAAATCGCTGATATGCACTTGCCCTTGCGAATCCAACAGGATGTTGGCGGGTTTTATATCCCGGTGCATAACTTGGCAACTATGCGCATACGCCATAGCGCGGGCCGCCTGTAAACCCAGTTGCGCTAGTTTCCGGATAGAATCAACCCGGCATTGGTTTAACCCTTGCCCGTCCACCAGTTCCATGGCGTAATAGCATTGTTGGGCGGTGCATTTGACACTTAATACTTTTACAATGTTGGGGTGGTGCAAGCGGGCAATAATGCGGGCTTCGTTTTCAAATTGGCGGCGTTGGGAATCATCCCCAATCAGCGCGCGGGAAAGCAGTTTTACGGCTACTTTGCGGTTGAGGGAAATTTGGTTTGCTTCGTATACCGTGCCCATCCCGCCCGCGCCAATTTTGTGCAGTAGTTGGTAGTCGTCCAGTTGGGCCTTGGCGGGGACGGCAGGGGCCGGGCTTAAATTTTGCAAGTTGCACGCCAGCGGCAACATTTGCGCCAGTTGTTGTGCAAACTGCGGATATTGTTTGATATAACTATCCACAGACGGAGCGTTGCCTTGTTGGTACGCATCCAGATAAGCGGCAACGGCTTCTTCGGCAGAAGTAATTTTCATGGGCGGAACTCCGTAATTTCTTCCAATTTATTTTTTAACCGCGTTAAGGCCCGCACATAGCGGATGCTGGCCGCCTTGGGTGCAATATGCAGGGCTTCGGCACATTGTGTATTGGACAGATTATCAAAATGGCGCATTTGCAAAATTTGGCGGTCGTTTTCGGGCAGGGTTTCCATAATTTGCAGTAAGTGCGCTTGGCGGTCTTGCCGGGCCAGGCGGGAAAGCGGCCCTGTCATGCCGTCGGCAAATTTATCCCAATTCAACTGCGGCACGGACATGGTGGTTCCGTCGGCTACATAAATTTCTTTATACGCATCCCGTTTTTGGGATTCCAAATGCTTGCGCTGTAAACCGGCCAGCGTTTGAAATAACACCGTGCGCAGTTTGAAAAATTCCGGCACGTCGGTATGGGTAAGGAAATATTGCGGCCGTTTACACGCCGCCAAAAATGTTTCCTGCACCACATCTTCCGCCGTCACGCGCCGTGCCAGCACAGGGTTTAAGTGACGCTGTGCTAGCACTAAAAGCTGCGCGCGGTGGCGGGAAAATAAAGTTTGGGCCCATTCGTCTTGCATAGGTTTTACCTTGTTAAAAACTCTTTTTGAAATTTTACAAGTTTTTAAGCGTGGATACTATTTTTTATGGGTTTTGGCGGCGGCCGCGCTGCGTTTGGCATCGGTGGCGGCGCGGCGGTTATCCTTTTTGGTATCCGCGGCGGCGCGTTTTTGTTCCAGTTTGGCCTCTTTTTGGTTATAACTGGCCTGCAAGCGTTGGCGGGCTTGGTCGTTGGGGGCTTTTTCTAAACGGGCCTGGAAGCGTTCTTCGCGCTTTTGGTCCCCGGCGGCACGCTTGGCTTCAATTTTTTGGTCCGTCTGTGCCCGCTTGGCGGCCAGTGCTTCATCCGTTAAATGCGTTTTGGTTCCGGTTTTGTGGCCGCGACGCGTGTGGGCGGATTTTTTTTGATGACCGTTTTTGAGCCCTTCTTTGGTGCCTTCTTTTAATCCTTCTTTCGTTCCGTCTTTTAGGCCGTTTTGCATGCCGTTGGCCAGCCCGTTTTGCATACCGTTGGACAGCCCGTTGGAAAGGCCGTTTTTAAGGGGAGCCTGGGCAAAACTTACGGCGGTTCCCAGTAATAAAATCAGTGCGGTTGATACGATTTGTTTTTTCATAATTAAATCTCCTTGATGAGCGGAAAACCGGGCCGGAAAGACCCGGTTTTGCGGCTATTTAGTTTTTTTCTCTCCGTTTACTTTGCCGTTTTTAAGGCCGTTTTTGAGTCCGTTTTTAAGGCCGTTCTTAAGGCCGTTTTTTAACCCGTCTTTAAGGCCGTTTTTGGGCCCTTGTTTTAAGCCTTGTTTGTGTCCGTTTTTAAGACCGTTTTTTAACCCGTCTTTCATGCCCTGTTTGGGGGTTTTAACCGCTTGCGCGGCAGAAACCGGGGCGGCCCCCACACCGAACACAAACGCGCCTAACAGCGCCATTATCCATAATTTTTTCATAATCATTCTCCTTTTAAGTTGAGTAGAGCTTTTTGGCTCCCTACCAGTAAGAACGCAATTTTTATAAAAAATCTACAACCTAAAAAGAAATAAAAACCCCGGAGCCTTATAAAAAGCCCCGGGGTTGATAGCGTTTTTAGCGGTTAATCTTTTAAGAAACTCTTGCCGTATTTCAGCGGCTCCAAACCAAAGAAGTCCGCCGCCGTTTGGCCCAGGTCCGCATAAGTATCGCGCCCGCCCAAAAAAGCGGGTTTTACCTGCGGGCCGAACATAATTACAGGCACATGTTCGCGGGTGTGGTCGGTACCTTTATAAGTCGGGTCGCAACCGTGGTCGGCCGTAATAAATACAATATCGTTTGGCCCCAACAGGGCGGCCAGTTCCGGCAGGCGGGTGTCAAAGTATTCCAGCCCGGTGGCGTAGCCTTCCACGTCGCGGCGGTGGCCCCACGCCATATCAAAATCCACAAAGTTGGTAAAAATCAAACTGCCGGGCGCGGCATTTTTTACTTCTTCTAGCGTGGTGTCCCACAATTCGGTGAGTCCGCTTGCTTTTACCGCGCGCGTAATGCCTTGTTTAGCAAAAATGTCCGAAATTTTCCCCACGGAAATAACCTGCCCGCCCGCATTTTTGATGGCATCTAACAGCGTGGGCATAGGCGGCGTGACGGAATAGTCGTGCCGGTTTTTGGTGCGCTTAAATTCGCCCGGTTTTTCGCCTTCAAACGGGCGCGCAATCACGCGGGCGATATTGTAAGGTTTTACATATTTGAAAGCAATTTCGCACACTTTGTATAAGCGCTCCAACCCAAAATGTTTTTCGTGCGCGGCAATTTGAAAAACGCTGTCGGCGGAGGTGTAGCAAATCGGTTTCCCGGTTTTGATGTGTTCTTCGCCCAGTTCATCTATAATGGCGGTGCCGGAGGCGGCTTTGTCGCCCAGAATACCGGGCAGGCCGGCTTCTTTGCAAATTTTTTCTATCAGTTCCGGCGGGAAAGAGGGGTAATCCGGCTTGAAATAGCCCCAGTCAAACTGAACGGGACAGCCTGCCATTTCCCAATGGCCGGAGGAGGTGTCTTTGCCGTGGCTGATTTCCCGCATGAAACCGTATTTGGACGGTAAACTCACGAGTGCCGGCCCTTGCGCTCCGGCGGCGGGTGCTTTGCCGGCGGATGCTTCGGCCGCTTTGAATAATCCGAGCGCGGCTAAATTGGGCAAATTTAAGTGCCCGCGCGCGGCGGCAATATGGCCCAGCGTGTCGGCCCCTTGGTCGTCAAACTTGGCGGCATCTTCCGCCCCGCCGATACCAAAGGAATCCATCATTAAAATAACGGCTTTACCTTGTTTGTTCATGCAACGCCTCCCAATGATAAAAGTTTCCTTTATTATAGCTTTATTTGCGGGCAAAAACATCTAGTATATATTGCCTTTTGAAAGGGGCGTGTTATTAATGATATGATTTGAAAAAGGGGGCTGATTATGAATAAAGCTTACGAAAATATGCGTAATTTTTGGTTAGACGTAAAAAATTTGGAAAACCGCAAAGGCATTATGGAACTGGGCGCGGATAAAATTTCCGTAGCCGGGGTGGAAATGCCGGTGCCGGACGGAAACCAAACCAAATATTTGTTGGTGGCTACCAACTCGCTGGGGGATTGCAGTTTGTATTTTGAAAATAACAGCAAAAGCGGTTTGGGCGGAATGATTGGCGGCCACGGGGACGAAAAAATGCAAACCATTGCCGCGCACATGTTGGCGCACGCCAGCAAATTAACCGCGCAGATGAGCGCAGACGAAAAATTGCCTGTTCCGGCGGCGGGGTGCGTGCGGTTGTTTGCCGTAGCCAAAAATAAAATTTTTCACATAGAACTGCCGGAAGCCGAGGCACGCAACGCGCAAAATCCGTTCTATCCTATGTTTGCCTATTCCCAACAGTTGATTGGCTCTTTCCGCGCGCAGGCACAGGAACATCCCGCCCATTGTTAGGAGGTTTTTTATGAAGCCGGAAAAATGGCGTGAATGGAAACGGCGCTACCCGTGGCTCAGCGGGGCGGCGGTAGCGGTATTGTGCCTGCTGTTTTTGGTGGCGGCGGGTGCGTTTTATATGGCCAATTTGCACGCAGTTTTGAAAAAAGAAATCCGCGGCGGCCTGGTGGAAGTGGCCCGGCAAGGGGTCAAAATCCTGCAAACGCAAATAGCGGGGGACGAAAACTCGCTTAAATCCATGGCTACGGCTATTGCGGGGTACCGCACGCTGGACGAAAAACGCATTTTGCGCCTGGTGCAAGAAGAAGCCGCCAATAACTCTTTTAAGCGTTTGGCGTTTGTGCGCCCCAACGGCATAGCCGTTATGAGTGACGAGCGCATTATGGATATTTCGCAAGAAGATACGTTTAAGGCTTCCATGCAGGGGCAAAAAGCGCTTTCTAACCGGTTTCAAGACGCGGCCGACGGTAAAGATATTATCGTGCAAACGGTGCCGATTTTCAAAAAAGGCAAAGTGGTGGCGGTGCTGGCGGCGTCGCGCACCTTGGCGGAATATGCGCAAATGCTGTCCGTTTCCACCTTTGGCGGCATGGGGTACAATGTAATTGTGCGCGCCAATGGGGATAGAGTGATTAACTCCACTAACCAAACGGCGGTGCAATCGTTAGAAAATATTTTTGAAAACTCCACCGATATTTTTTGGAGCAAAGGCACCCGGCCGGAACAAGTCCGCGCGGATATGCAGGCCGGAAAAACCTTTGTGGTGGCGGTTTCCACCCGGCAGGGCGGGCCGCTTTATGCCAGCTTTGCCCCGGTGGGGATTAACGATTGGTATATGGTTTCTTTGGTGCCGGCGCGTTTTGTCCACGCCACGGCGGCCCGGCTTTTGCGGCTGACGCTAGCTTATGGGGTGTTTGGGCTTATTTTGGTGGCCGCGTTGTTTTATTACGGCGTGCGGACGCGCCAATCCGGCCGCGAAGCCCTGGACCGCGTGGCCCACCGGGACCCGATTACAGGCTTTGATAATTGGGCCAAAAAATCGGCCCGGGCACAGGAGCTTTTACAAAACAACCCCGCCCAGGCGTATGCGATGGTCAGTTTGGATGTAGACCGTTTCCAGGTAATTACGCATTTGTACGGGGTGCAGGCGGGGGATGATTTATTGCGCAGAATTGCGCGCGTTTTGGATAGCCGTTTGCAGGAGGGGGAGGAGTTTTCCCGCGTGGATGCGGACCGTTTCCAACTGTTGCTTAAATATACGGATGACGGCCAAATGCGCAACCGCTTACAGCTGATGAGCGAAGAAATTACCGCCTTGCCCCCGGGCCAAAAAGAGCCGTACAGCGTAATGCTTTCCTTTGGCGTGTATGTGATAGCGGACAGAGCCTTGCCGCTGGCGGAAATGCTCAACCGTTCTTTAATGGCGTGCTATACGGTAAAAAACAGCGTGGAAGTGGTGGCCTTTTTTACAGAGGCCATGTTAGACCAAATCAATTTTGAAAAAAAGTTGGAAGACGGCATGGCGCGCGCTTTCAAACAAGGGGAATTGGTGGCGCGTTTCCTGCCGGTAAAAGATTTGCAAACCGGCAAAATTGTCCACGCTTGCGCGCGCGTATTTTGGAATCACCCGGAATACGGCGTGTTGCCCGGCTATGCGTTCCGCGCTATTTTTGAGCGTACGGGGGTGGCGCGGCAGGTGGATAAATTCCTGTTGGAAGAATCGTTTAAGCTGTTGGCAAAAACGGCGGATATAGAGGCGGTTTCCGTGGTTCTTTCCCCGTTGCACGCATACAACCCGTATTATGCGGCGGAATTGAAAAAAACGGCCCAAAAATACCACGTTGCGCCCGGGCGGCTGGAGTTGGATATGGCGTTGGAAATCCCGGGGCATAAGCCGCATTTTTTTATCAACCTGGCCCAAACCTTAAAAAAGGAAGGCTTTTTGGTGGGGGTTCACCGCTTTGGGGAAGGCACCGGCATATTTGAGTTTCTCTCCCGCGTGCGGACCGATTGGCTGAAAGTGTGGTTCGGCTCCGCCGCCGCAGGCCACGGGTACGAGCGGGAAAGCCGGCTGTTGGCCTCCCTGCCGCAGTTGGCGCAAACCTTGCAAACGCAAATAGAAATGGACGGCGTACAAACGCAAGAACAAGCAGAGCGCCTACAAAAGGCCGGGTTTAAGTTTATTTCCGGCCCGGTAAACGGCCCGGCTTTATCGGCCGAAGAATTATTGGCTTTACTGGCTAAGTAGCGCGCTTTGTTCCGCGCAAGTGTCATCCGCAGTTTTACCGCAAACAAATACGGCTATTATTGGGTCCGTTCGGGCCGCATATAATAGCCGTTTTTTGTTGGGGCGGCTTGGCCGATTCAAAAGGGGTTGTTTTGTTTTTTTTTTTTGATAAATTTTGTTTATAACAAAATTTATCAAAAAATGAGGTTTTCTATGAAAAATGCAAATTTAAGCCGATTAGGCGGCTTTACGCTTATTGAATTATTGGTGGTGGTACTGATTATTGGCATATTGGCCGGGGTGGCGGTGCCGCAGTATCAAAAAGCGGTACTTAAAACCCGCTTTATGCGGTTAGTCCCACTTACAAAAGCTATTTCAGATGCGGAAAATGTTTATTATATGGCCAACGGCGCGTATACCTTAAATTTTGACGATTTGGATATTGCTTTGCCGCCGGGGGCCACTACGGTCACGTCCTCCAGGGTGGATTATGATAATTATTATTGTTTTTTGCGTTGGGATGGGGCGAATATGAACACTTCGTCCGTTTACTGCAACGATAAAAGCCCCAAGGCCCCGAGTTCGGAAAAATATTTTGCGAGTACCTACTATATTTGTTGGAGCAATAACGATTTAGCCAAACAAATTTGTAATAATGTATCCAATAAAACAACGGCTGATAGTACGTCTACTGGTGGTTCAGGCTTTTACTTTTAAGGGCTGACCCAGCGTACAGGATATAAAACCGGGGGACAAACTAAAAGTTTGTCCCCCGTGTGCGATTAAACCGTTCCGCGCGCCTGTTAGATAATAATCAGGCGGATAGCCATAATTACCAGTATCAGCCCCGCAATAAATTCAAAGCGTTTGCTGGTAATCATTTGCGTGTTTTTGCTCCCCAAATGGAACCCCAATAACGTAAATCCGAAAGAAATGGCCATTAAAATTAAAATTTGCGGGAACCACCCCTTTTGCATGGTATCCAAAGCAAAACCCACCAAAAACGCATTCATGCCAATCAGGGCGGATACTTTTACCAATTTGCGGTTGTTTTCGGTATCCAAATCCGTAAAACTGGGGGATTTTTCAATAGATTCCAACATAAATTTAATGCCCAGCAGTAAAACAAAGGCAAAAACTACCCAGTTTTGCGCCAGATAGATAAAGTCATTAAAAAAGAGGGTGCTTACCAAGTAGCCAAACCCAAATAACAGCGCGTTAAACGCCGTAAAAAAGAGGGCTACTTTAATGGAAAACACATTTTTGTTTTCCGGTTTCATCTTCATAGCGGACATATTGGCCGACACCATATTGTCCACGCAAATACACAAAAAAATAATTGTCACGGCGATAATGCCCATGCTACGCTCCTTACTACTGTATTAACTGCCAAATTCTACCAAATGCCCAGCCCACCCAGCAAGAGTTTTGTTCCAATCCCCGCTAAAGCAACGCCTCCCAGCGCTTCCATTATTTTACCAAACCGCCGCCCCAACTGCGCCCCCAGCCAAAACCCGGTGCAACTGGTGCCGAATACACAAACAGTTAGCGTAAGAATAGTCAGCCAGAACGGCGTGTCAGTTAAAGATAGCGCCACGCCCACAAGCAGGGCGTCCAAACTGGTGGCTACGGCCAGCGCCAAAATGGTTTTGGCGGTGTTCAAACGGCACAGGGCGGAGGCTTCTTCGTCCTCTTGCTTGCCAAAAGCGCCGCACACCATACGCACCCCGATAAATACCAGTACGGCAAACGCTATCCAGTGGTCAAAGCGGTCTATCCACCGCCCGAGCTGTTCCCCGCAAAACCACCCCGCGGCAAACATCACAAAATGCGCCGCCGCAAAGGCCGCGCTTACGCCCCATACCGTGCGGGCGCGCAGGCGGCAGTGTTCGGCACAGCCGGCCGCAATTGTGACGGCAAAATTATCCATAGATAAGCTCAACGCTACTAACAGGCCGGATAATATTAACATATACATTATCATAACATTTTTTATAAGATAGAATGATATAGGAACCAACGCTATGGAAACATTAAAAGAACTGTATAAAATTGGCATGGGGCCCTCCAGCAGCCACACCATGGGCCCCCGCAAAGCGGCGGATGCGTTTAATAAACAATATCCCGAAGCCAGCGCGTTTCGGGCCGTCTTGTACGGCTCTTTGGCGGCTACCGGCAAAGGCCACTTGACCGATTTTACCATTAAAGAAGCCTTTGACCCCAAACCCGTAGAAATTGTATGGGAAGAAAAAACCTTTTTGCCCCGCCACCCCAACGCCCTGCGCCTGCAAGCGTTGGACCAAGCCAACCATATTATAGCGGAACATTTGGTATATAGCGTGGGCGGCGGAGCCATCCGCGACGATAAAGACTTCAACCACCCGCCCAAAAGCGTTTATCCGCATAAATCCATGGCGGAAATTTTGGATTATACCGCCGATAAAGGAATGCTCCTGTGGGAATATGTGGAAGAATTTGAAGGGCCGGACATTTGGGATTATTTGGCCCAAATTTGGCAAACCATGCAAAACACCATGCAGAGCGGCCTGGCCAAGCGCGGCGTGTTGCCGGGCTCGCTCAATTTGGAACGCAAAGCCCGCCGCTATTTATATAAGGCGGAAAATTCCCCGCAATACCTGCGCCGGATGAACAATTTATTTGCGTATGCGTTGGCCTGTTCCGAAGAAAACGCCGCCGGCGGGCAAGTGGTCACCGCGCCTACTTGCGGCTCTTGCGGGGTATTGCCGGCTGTGTTGCGGCTGATTAAAGAAATTTGCGCCTTTGAAGACATCACCATTTTACACGCGTTGGCCACGGCCAGTTTGTTCGGCAATATGGCTAAAATGAACGCCTCTATTTCCGGCGCGGAAGTGGGGTGCCAGGGGGAAATTGGCGTGGCCTGTGCCATGGCCGCCGCCGCCACCTGCCAGTTGGAGGGGGGCGACAACCAACGCATTGCCTACGCTGCCGAAATGGGGCTGGAACACCATTTGGGCCTGACGTGTGACCCGGTGGACGGATTGGTGCAAATCCCTTGTATAGAGCGCAACGCGCTGGCGGCTTCCCGCGCGCTGGATTGTGCCACTTATGCGCTGATGTCGGACGGACACCACCGCGTTTCTTACGACGACGTTTTGGCTACCATGATGCAAACCGGGCACGATATGAAAACCGAATACCGTGAAACGGCGCACGGGGGGCTGGCTCGTTTTTTCAAAAAAAAGTATTATACTTTGAAAGAGAAGGCTATTAGGCACCCCAAAGAGGGGGATAAGTAGCCGGGGGGTAAAATGAAAGTATTGGAAGCTATTTTTAAGCGGCGCAGTGTGCGCCGTTATACCAACCAAACTATCCGCCAGGAGGATATTACCCGGTTGTTGCAGGCGGCCATGGCCGCGCCTACCGCGCGTAATTGCCAAGAGTGGGAGTTTGTAGTGGTGCGAGATAAAGCCATGTTCAAAAAAATAATGGCGGTACATCCGTATTCCAAAATGTTGGCGGAAGCGGATTGTGCGATTGTGGTTTGCGGCAATACAAAGCGCGAAATGGCCCCCGGTTATTGGCAGGCCGATTGCGGTGCCGCCACCCAAAACATATTGCTGGCCGCCACCGCATTGGGCATTGGCAGTGTGTGGTTGGGGGTGTACCCTAACGAAGAACGCATGGCGGCGCTTGCCCGGCTGTTAAATCTGCCGGAGTATGTAAAGCCGCTTAATATAATCTCGCTGGGAATGCCGGCCGAAAAATTGGCAGAAGTGAACCGTTTTGACCCGGCAAAAATACATTACGAATTATGGTAAAAGCTAACTTGAATAAACAATTTATCGTATGCACTTTATTAGGTTGCGCGGCCGCTTTCGGCGTGCAACCTGCCCAGGCGGCAGATGTGCAAGACCTGGCCCGGGCCGAAGAAGCCCGCTATGCCGCGGTGGATGCCTGTTATTTGGCCCCGGAAACCGTGGATGTAAAAGCATTCCGCGCGGCGTACAGAGATGTGGAAGATAAGCAGGAATGGCTGACGCTGGTGGATACAAAATATTCCTTGCCTGCTAAATACAAACCGCACGATTTAACCGGCTCCGGCCGTATTTTACTGCGCGAAGAAGCCATGGCTCAAATGGAAAAAATGCAAGAGGCCGCCCGCAAAGACGGCGTCATCCTGCGGCCTATTTCCACCTACCGCTCTTATGAATATCAGGCGGGGTTGGTGCGCCGGACCAAAAATCCGTCCTATGTGGCGGCGCCGGGGCACTCCCAACACCAATTAGGCACCGCCATTGATTTTAACACCGTGGACCCGGCGGACGAAAACATCCCCGCGTTAAAGTGGTTGCGTAAACACGCCGGAGAATACGGGTTCAGCTTGTCCTTCCCCAAAGGGCAGGAAGCGGAAACCGGATACCCGTATGAGGCGTGGCATTACCGCTACATTACCAAAGAGGGGGTTTATCTGCAAGATACCTTTTTTGGCGGTAGCCAACACAAAATGCTGAGGTTTTTACAAATGTGCTTGTGGCCGGCGGAAGAACGGGTACTGGCACAAAACCAGGTGCGCCAAAGCCTGCGCCACTTGCCCGCCCCGCAAACGGCGGCACCGGCTAAATAGTGGGGCAACGCCCGGCGGTGTTTGCATGGCGTGCCCTTGCAGAACGCGCGCTTGGTGGAATTGGTGTGTTTGGGGCGTGCCCGGTGGGGGTGTGTGAGCGCTTGGAATTGCGTGCCCGGCGGGATGTGTGGGCTTGGGGGCGCGGCCTTGCAGAACGCCCGCTCCCGGCGGATTGGCGAGCCGGGCTAGGTTTACGCGCCTGCTTGAATGGGCACACCCGGTGGAACGCTTGCCCCGGGCAGTGTTTGCGTGTTTGAGTGGGTTGCTATCCCTTGTGGAACGCCCGCTCCCTGCGGAATTGGTGCGTTTGGGGCGTGCCCGGTGGGGTTTGAGTGAGCGCTTGGGAAAGTTTGCGCGCCTGCTTGGTTTTTTGTGCCCGGCGGCAGATTCTATAAGGGGTTGTTTGTCGGTTCGGCCGGGTTTGCAAAAGCGCGGCGGAAAGTTTTTTTGGCAGAAACGCCCGAAAATTAGTATAATAACTATACTGGATTTATGGTGGATGTAGCTCAGCTGGTTAGAGCGCCGGTCTGTGGAACCGGAGGTC
>OQVL01000071.1_pt1 | contig 36894 bp, 36 predicted proteins | sample 1691501 | NCBI WGS metagenome assembly OQVL01 (sample SAMN03418253, study PRJEB22391) | human gut metagenome | biome: human-gut; feature: organic feature; material: feces | host: Homo sapiens | place: Tanzania | collected 2013-01 | reverse complement strand
GATACTATTTGCTTGCCGAAATGCCCTATGCTTCGGACGGTTCAATCACATACGAGAATATGATCGAACGTTACAATGCCGATCTTGCAAACACACTCGGCAACCTTGTAAACCGTACCGTTGCCATGACAAACAAATATTTTGACGGTGTTGTTCAGCCCGGCGACGTTTCCGAGGATATTGACAACGAGCTCAAGTCGCTTGCCGTCGAAACGGTCGGCAAGGTGGATAAGCTCCTTTCGGAATACAGAGTCAGCGATACGCTTGACGCAATATTTACACTTGCAAAGCGCTGTAACAAATACATTGACGAAACAACCCCGTGGGCACTCGCCAAGGATGAGGAAAAGAAAGCACGTCTCGGAACGGTTCTTTACAATCTTCTTGAAAGCATTCGTTTCATTGCCGTTCTCCTCTCTCCGTTTTTGCCCGAGACCTCGGATAAAATTCTCGCTCAGCTCAATACGGATATAAAGGATTACGACTCGCTTTCCGCTTTCGGAGCACTCAAAGCAGGCACAGTTGTAGGCAAGGCCGAGCCTCTCTTTGCAAGAATTGATGCAAAGGAAATGTTTGAGAAGATCGAGGCGAGAACCAAAGCCGCTCAGGAGGCAGCCAAGGAGGAAAACGCCGAGGTTGAAGAAGCTGAGGGCCTTGCAAAGATAGGTATTGAAGATTTCTCCAAGGTTGAGCTTAGGGTTGCGGAAATCAAGGACTGCGAACCGGTAAAAAAGGCTAAAAAACTGCTCAAGCTCACCCTTGACGACGGAAGCAAAACCCCGAGAATCGTTGCCAGCGGAATCGCAAAATGGTACAAGCCCGAGGATCTGATCGGTCATAAGGTCATCGTCGTTTCAAATCTCAAGCCCGCCGTACTCTGCGGAGTTGAGAGCAACGGAATGATCCTTGCCGCCGACGCAAAGGACGAGGCAAAGGTCGTATTCGTCGACGGAATGCCGAACGGAGCTAAGATAAGATAATGTACCGCAATATTTTTGACACTCACGCCCACTATGACGACGAAAAATTCGATGAGGACAGGGAAACTTTTCTCGACTCTCTGCCCTCAAAGGGTGTTATGAACGTAATAAACTGCGGCTGTGATCTTTCATCAAGCCTCAAAAGCATTGATTTTTCTGAGAAATACGGTTATTTCTACTCCGCCGTCGGTGTCCACCCGAGCAACATCTGTGAAAGCTCTTATGATGAGCTTGAAAAAATAAAGGCGCTTTACTCGCACCCGAAATGTGTTGCCGTCGGGGAAATCGGATTGGAATATCACTATGATTTTGTGCCGAAGGACAAACAGCTTGATATATTCGAAAGGCAGCTTGCCCTTGCAAACGAGCTTGACTTACCCGTTATTGTTCATGACCGTGAGGCGCACGAGGACACAATGAACCTCTTGAAAAGGTACAAGCCCAAGGGCGTTGTGCATTGCTTCTCGGGAAGCGTTGAAATGGCAAAAGAGGTGCTGAAGCTCGGAATGTATATCGGTCTCGGCGGTGCGGTCACATTCAAGAACGCACGCAAGCCGCTTGAGGTTGCCGAGATGGTTCCCGATGATCGGCTTCTGCTTGAAACCGACTGTCCTTATATGACGCCCGTGCCGTTCAGGGGTCAGCGCAATTCATCCGACCTGATAGCCTTCTCGGCAGAAAAAATTGCCGAGGTCAGACATACCGACCCTCAGCAATTGATCTACCGCGCAGCGGAGAATGCGCACAGTTTATTCAAAGTATAAATTAACAGGACTGCTCTCAGCGAACAGTCCTGTTTTGTTTTCACAGCACCGATTTGATGCTTTTGAATTTTATACGTCCTTGGAACGGGGCACGTGCCGAGGGTCGGAATTTGTTACCCTTTACCGTAACCTTTGAGCACTCGCTGTTGATTTTTATATTGCCTCGTCCGTTTGTGATTTTGCCCTCTCTGTTATCCGTCGTGTTACCGCAAAAGCTGAGGTTTGACACATTGGAGGCTCTCAAGAGATCGCCCTGAAAATTTTCAAAACGGTTATTTTCTATCACGATGTTGTAAAACAATGCGCAGTCTGCGGAGTTGCCGTCAATATTGCTCGAGATATCAATCTGAGAGCTCCATTTGACAATGTTGCATTCCTTGAACGTATTGTTTCTGACCGTCAGCGTATTCACACCCGAACCCTCAAGCCACAAGCCCGATGAAATATCCATTATAATCTTTATAGGATTTGCCATCGTCTTGTAGAACGTATTGTCCTCGCAAAGCCCGTTGTCACTTTGCAGGAGAAGTCCCCTTGCACGGTTTTCGTGAAAATAATTGTTGCTGATAACGTAATTTCCGCTGTCTATACTGCCGTTGTAGATTATGCAACCCTTGCCGACCGTTTCGGGAAGATCTCGGTCAAAGGTGATCGTCTCGGCATTCATTGCCGTAACCTTTGTGGAAAAATCAAGATCGGAAAACCGCTCGCTGTTGAAGATGACCGTATCACCGACGGCAAGATTATTGGCATTGGTATAGTATCCGACCGTGTTTTTATCGACAACCTCGGTCACAGACAGAAGATTGTCGTGCACATTGACGTCATCATCACCCATAAAGCTGAAATCGCATCCGCTTATTCTGAATTTTCCGTTGGTATTTGCGATATGTACGCCGTCTGCGGTTGCGGAAATGCGGTGATCGTTTACGTGTTCGGGATCAAGTCCGATCACACAGTCAAGAAGCTGAAAACGCTCCGTGCGGTTTTCGATAAGCCATCCCATACCGGCTGCGGCGTAAATTTTTACCCCCGAAAATGTGATATTTGACGTTTTAAAAACATTAAAAGCATTGCCGTCATACATGTGATGTCTCAGGAGAAAGACGTCGCCGTTTCTGAAATCATCCAAATCGCCGTTATGCGTTATTTTCAGTACATTTCTTTTTGTTTTCGTCACGGATTTAATAATATCCGGATGCTGATAAACATAATTTTCCTTGAAGTTCTTGCTGACTCCCGGAGTAAGCGTCTTGGCGTCATACTGCGTGAACGCCATAATCGGAATATCCTCCGACACCTCGTCAAGCTCAGTAAACTCAATTTCAAAGCTGTGTTTAATTCTGTTGACCTTTTTTACCTTGACGATTGAACCGAGCCTTGAAGCATTCAGGTTCCATGTTATGCTCAGTTTTCTGAACTCGATGCAGTCGCAGTCGGTTATGCGGAAATAGTTCGGGTGTTCAAACACAAACTGTGCACCGTCGGCGTCAATAATTGTGTTTTTCAGCCCGTCAAGCACAATCTCTCGGTTCGTGCGGAAATGATATCTCCCGCTGCTAACGACAAGCCTTGTGTTCGGATTTTCACGGCAATATGCAATCGCACTGCAAAAGGCCTGGTAATTGTCCTCGTTATTTTCGTTCAAGCCGAAATCGGCGGCATTTACTGTCCTGTTCTTTTTTTCGTTCGGTCGTGCAATGTAGAAAACCGAGTCATTCACGCCGTCTACACGGTCAAATACCCGCAAATTATCAGCCGTCGGCTCGCTTTCCTTTATAAGCCCCTGTGCAGGCACACTCGGCGTTGCCGTCCAATTAAAAATCGGAGCAAATAGGGTTATCAATGCGGTTACGATACATAATACAGTTTGCGTCATCCAATCACCTCATTCGGAAATATGAAATCCCGTTGTGTTGATCACCGCAATTTCGGCACCGAGATCATCGGTAATCTTTATTTCATAGAAACAGAGTTTCCTGCCCTCTTTGACCTTTCGGCACTCCGCAAAGAGCCGTTTGCCCTTTGACGAAGAAAGGTAGCTGATATGACTGTCCGCCGTCGCAGTGAAGCTCTCCGGGGTATTGGTTGCTACGGCAAAGGCAAAATCGGCAAGAGTGAACATAACTCCGCCCATAACCTGACCGTGAGCGCCGTAATGTTTCTCATCAAGGTTGAGGCTGCACTTTGAATAGCAGTCGTCAGCCTCGTCAATAGTCACACCCGTAACGTCAACGGCATATCTGTCGCCCTCGAAAAAGCGGCGAACCTCTTCAACATCTCTCATAATATCATTCCTTGGATTTGTCGATTATTTTGTTTCATTCTTCCCTCTTTGAAAGGAAACAGCAGGATTGTGCTGAGGCCGGAGAAGGTTATTGGTGAAAAAAGTTCCTGCCCATATTCGTCTCCTCTCGTTTATGATACCATAATAACGGAAAAAGTCAACGAAAATAACCCTTTACAAATGTGGAATACCGCAATGCCGAAAATGCACTTTATTACTTTAAATTTTTGTGATATAATACCGTCAAAGGCGGTGATTATATGGTAAAAACAGTAATTTTTGACCTTGACGGTTTGCTTGTCAACAGCGAGCTTATGACATATGAATTTTATAAAAAAACAGTTGCCGAACAGGGCGCCGATTTCACGCTGAAAGAATATACCGACGTTTACTGCGGCAGGACGGCTGTCCGCAACCTGACGGAGCTTATCGATACATATCATCTTCCGTTCGATGTTGAGGAGGGACTTGTTCTCACTCACCGAGCAGAAAAAGAATATCTGCAAACCAAAGGCGTTCCGCTGAAAAAAGGAGCAAGGGAACTGCTCGATTACCTGAAAAGCAACGGCTACGGAATATATCTCGCTTCATCAAGCGGTAAAGAGAGAGCCGACACAATTCTCAGGATAAACGAAATTGACGGCTATTTTGACGGCGGTGTGTTCGGAGATGAGATTGAGCACAGCAAACCGGCACCGGATGTTTTTCTGAAAGTGAGAGAAAAATCAGGTACGTCTGCCGAGGAATGTCTCGTCCTTGAGGACAGCGACGCAGGTATTCACGCCGCATACGCCGCAGGTATCCGTGTAATATGTATTCCCGATCTCAAGACCCCGTCGAAGGAGTCAAAAGAAATGGCATTTCGGGTTCTAACGTCCCTGTGCGACATTAAGGAGCTGCTTAAAAACAAATGTTTATAAAAGTGAGGGACTGTTTTTTCGGCAACAGTCCCTTACCTGAATATTAAGGCAATTTCAATCTAATTGTGCGGTATCGGCTTAACTGTATATATCGTTATCGTTTCCTTCCTCGTTCATCTCATAAACGGAGAGCTCGTCATTATTGACAAATGCGGTATAAATCTTCCCGATCGGAGGATAATTGCCCTCTTTCAGCTCTTTTCTGAGCCAAATTTCATTTTTTCCGCAGGCTTTCAGGTTTTCAAAAAGTATTTCACCGTCGGAGATAACCACAACAGGCGAGGTCTCTTTTTGAGGATTCATTCCCATATCATTCGGGTTCATCGGTCGGAGTGCGGCTTTCGGCAGGAAACTGAGCTGACCGTTCGGTTCCTGAACAACGGTTTGCAAATCGTCGATGTTAAAATATCCGCCGATCCTGCACTGAGTCAAAAATTCGTTCAGATCGAGTTTTGCTTTTTTCAGATTTCTGCGATAAATCGTGCCGTTGTCCATAAGGATGATCGCCCTGCCTACAAAAAACCGACGGAACCTGATGCTCTTATTTGACAGAATTGAAAATACCACGGCAAACATGCCGTATATCACAATCGCAACGGCAGGCTTCCAGAACTCATCAATCGGGCTGAATGCCATATCGGCGGCAATAGAGCCGATTGTTATTCCGTTGATGTAGTCGAATAGGCTGAGCTGAGAGACCTGACGCTTACCCATTATCTTCGTCAGGAGAAACAGTTCAACGATTGATAAAACTGCTGTCAGACAAATTTTTAAAATTTCCATAATATCACCTACATTATTATTAACCCGATTACGAATAATAAACACGACGGGATTATCACAATTAAATTTAATATCAAACAAAATCTATATATTGTGGTTTTTAAAAATTCATCGCCTTTTTTGTTCAATATGCTGAAAATAAGACCGTCTGTACAGCGCACAGTTTTAAAATATACAATATATAGTAGTTTATCGAAATATAAGCCAAATATATTGTGCTTTTACGCATAAAAAGCAATTTTCAAACAGAAATAAAAAAATATTGATCTTTGAATGATTTAGTGTTATAATCTTAAAGGTTTATAATAAATATGGTTGATTATCCCCTTTGTGGAATTAATTAGAAATTTATCTTTTTTACATATATGAAAATTTAAGGAGTGTAACGGGTGGATAAGATATATATCAACGGCGGCAAACCGCTCCACGGTGAGGTTACCGTCAGCGGAGCCAAGAATGCCGCTGTCGCAATTCTTCCGGCAGTTATCCTTGCACAGGACGTGTGCAGAGTTGAGAATATACCAAATATCAGCGATGTTACGATGATGATCCGTATTCTTCATCAGCTGGGCGCAAAGATCACTAAGGTTGACGAGAATACCTACGATATAGATTCATCAACTATCAATTCATACGTTGTTTCCCATGATATGACGAAGCATCTCAGAGCGTCATACTACCTTATCGGTTCCCTGCTGGCTCGTTTCGGCAGAGCTAAGGTTGCTATGCCCGGCGGTTGCAATTTCGGCGTTCGTCCGATTGATCAGCATATCAAGGGCTTTGAGATACTCGGGTCTACCGTAACCCTCAAGGAGAACGCAATGATTGACGTTGAGGCTCCCGATCTTACGGGCGGTTTGGTCTATTTCGATGTTGTTTCGGTCGGAGCAACAATCAATCTTATGCTCGCCGCCGTTAAGGCAAAGGGCTTGACAATCATTGAAAATGCAGCTAAGGAGCCGCATATCGTTGATCTTGCAAACTTTTTAAATTCTATGGGTGCCGACGTCAGAGGCGCAGGCACGGATGTTATCAAAATCCGCGGCGTTGAGCATATGCACGGCTGTACCTATTCTATAATACCCGACCAGATTGAGGCAGGCACGTTTATGGTTGCCGCGGTCGCAACAAACGGCAATGTGCTCATCAAGAACGTTATTCCGAAGCACCTTGAATCAATCACGGCAAAGCTCATTCAGTGCGGCGCAACGGTTGAGGAATATGATGATTCCGTTCGTGTTATCGGCAACGGCAGACCCGGCAAATGCAACATCAAAACAATGCCTCACCCGGGATTTCCGACGGATATGCAGCCTCAGTTTGCAACAATGCTCTCCATAGCAGATGGCACAAGCATTGTTTCCGAAGGCGTTTGGGACAGCAGATTCCAGTATGTTGAGCAGCTTGCAAGGATGGGTGCCAACATCTCCGTCAACGGTAAGGCGGCAACGATTGAGGGCGTTGAATCGCTCAACGGCTCCCCTGTTAAGGCGGACGACCTCAGAGCAGGTGCGGCAATGCTTATCGCAGGTCTCATTGCCAAGGGTACGACGTCAATTGAAAATATCGTCTATATTGACCGTGGATATGATAATGTAGTCGGCAAGTTCCGCAGTCTCGGCGCCGATATAATTCGTGTAACCGAAGAGGACAAGCCAAAGGTTCTCGACGGTTCCCAGGTTGGTTAAATAATTTATGCCCCGAGCAAATCGGGGCAATGTTTTTGTTATAGGAAGGTAAATATGGCACGTTTTTGTTCACTCTTTTCATCAAGCAGCGGTAACTGCACCTACATAGGCTCGTCGGGCGGCGGTGTGCTGATTGACGCAGGAGTGAGCGCAAAGCAAATTTCATTGAAGCTCAACAGCGTCGGAGTCAGCGAAAAGGACATCGGCGCTGTTTTTGTTACCCACGAGCACAGCGATCACGTTAAGGGTCTGCGTGTCTTTGCGTCGAAGTACAATATCCCCGTTTATGCGACCGAGGGAACAATCCGTGAGCTTAAAAAAATGGGAATTATAAACGGTAAATTTCCTGTTTTCCCGATCGGCAGCGGCATTGAGTGCAGCGGACAGCTTGTTACACCGTTTCATACCTCGCACGACGTTGCAGAGAGCTGCGGTTATTCCGTTACGACGAGCGATGACAGAAAAATCTGCGTTGCGACGGACACGGGTGTTGTCACCGACGAAATGAAGGAAGCCCTGACAGGCTGCGATCTCGCATTGATTGAGAGCAATCACGATATCGGGATGCTCAGAAACGGCAGTTATCCGTACCTGCTCAAGCGGCGAATTCTCTCCGACGTAGGTCATCTTTCCAACGTTGCGTGCGGAGATTTTGTGACGGAGCTTGTGAAAAACGGCACGACGAGACTCGTCCTCGGACATCTCAGCAAGGAAAATAACATTCCGTCGCTTGCATACAGAACGTCGAAATCGGCGCTCGACTGTGCCGGAGCCGTGGAAAACCGTGATTACATACTCAAGGTTGCAGGCTCGGATGAGCCGGAAATGGCGGTGCTTTGATGATCGGTGTTACAATCATTTGCGAGGCAAAGCTCAAGGAGAAGTATCTCCGTGACGCAGCCGGCGAATACGTCAAGCGCCTCGGAGCATATTGCAAGCTGAATGTTATTGAGCTGAGTCCTAAAAAGCTCCCCGACAATCCGTCGGAAAGCGAAATAGCCAACGCTTTGGAAATTGAAGGCAAAGAGATTATTTCAAAGATCCCCAACGGAGCAAAGGTTTATTCGATGTGCATCGAGGGAAAGCAGCTTACCTCAGAAAAGCTCGCCAAGGAGATTGAAACCTGCGGCGTACTCGGTTACAGCAATATTGTTTTCATCATCGGCAGCTCCTACGGACTCTCCGACGAAGTAAAACGCCGCTCCGATTTCAAACTTTCAATGTCTGAAATGACCTTTCCTCACCAGCTTGCAAGAATAATGCTTCTCGAGCAAATATACAGATCCTTCCGCATCAACAGCGGAGGCAAATACCATAAATAAAGGGGTTGTCGTGTTTCATAACGACAGCCCCTGATTTTTATTTGTAATTTCTGAGGATTTTAAGAGTAGTGGTTTTCGGGAACTCAGTATCTCTCGTCTTTACCCTTGCGACCTGCTTATAGGACGGCATCCTTCTGTTTATCTCGTTGACGTCGGCCTTGATTCTGTCCTTAGCGTCCGGGGTGTCAACCGTATCAAGGAAAAATTCGGCGGTTATATATCCGTTCTCCTCATATACGACAACCTCCTTGACATACTCTATCGTCGAGAGCTTATCCTCAATTTCTTCGGGAGAAACATTCTTGCCGTTCGAAAGAATGATAAGATTCTTCTTTCTTCCACGGAAGAATAGGAAACCGTCCTCGTCGATATATCCGTAATCTCCTGTCAGGAACCAGTCACCGTCGAACACTGCCGCCGTTGCCTCGGGCTCGTTGTAGTAGCCCATCATAACATTTGAACCGCGCACGCAGATTTCGCCGACTCCGTCCTCGTCGGGATCCTTGATCTTAATTTCATTACACGGGAGCGGTATTCCGACGCTGCCCGTTTTGTATGCGTCAAGTCTGTTGCAGGTAACGGCAGGAGAGCACTCCGTGATTCCGTAGCCGTTGATAATCTTGATTCCGAAGTCCTCCATACCCTTTTCATACTTCTCATCAAGATATGCTCCGCCGCAAACAATCATTTCAAGATTGCCTCCGAGGTTGTTGATAATCTCGGAGAAAATCTTTCTTCTCTTATCAATACCGAGTTTTCTGAGGAAGTTACTGATTTTAAGGCCTTTTTTGAGCATTTCCTCTCTGCCCGACTTTCTTGCGGTGAACCAGATTTTCTTGTAAATCGTCTCAATTGCCAGAGGAACAGCAGAGAAATTCTGCGGATGATATGTATTCATATCTTTCTGTATATCCTTAAGGCTGCGGCAGATAAAGCCCCACTCCGTAAGAAGATTGCCCGAGAACAGTGCGCCGACCCACGAGAACGCATGGTGAAGCGGCAGAAATCCGATTGCAGGACCGCCCGTCATAACACGGCAGGAAGCGACACAGTCGGATGCAACGTTATTCTGCGAAAGCATAACGCCCTTGCTCTTGCCCGTTGTGCCGGAGGTGTAAACAAGGAAAGCAAGATCGTCCGGAAGAACCTCATCCTCAAGATAGCTCTTTTCGCCGTTTTTAACTTCGTTGTGACCCTCCTCAACCATCGAGTAGAAATCTTCGATTCTGATATACTGCTCAATTACAACGCCGTCGGCGGTTTTCATCTTTTCAACAGTGTCCTTAAAGTCGTCACTGTAATAAATGGCATTGCATCCGCTGCGAACCATAATGTCGATTATATCGTCATCGGGGAGCTTCGGATCCATCGGAATAGCGGTAATCTTTCCGGTAATAATCGAATAGTAGCATGCAATCCAATAATAGCTGTTTTCACTGAGAATCGCAACCTTTTTGCCTCTGAGTCCCAGCTTATAAAGGTACTGACCAAGACCTGTAAGATCGTAGTTAACCTGTGCAAAGGTCTTTGTCTCAACCTCGCCGTCAAAATTATAGAAAGTATACTGAGGCTTGTCTCCTCCCCTTTTGCCTCCGAAATCAATAATTTCTTTCAGGGTTTTCATATCGGGGAAATCCGCATACTTAATCTTTTTCTTCATGCCATTCAGCTCCTTACAGAAAAATACAAGTCATTTTAACATAATTTTTCAAAAAAAGCAACATACATTTTCGAGGTTATATAAGGTGAGATTTGACACAATATTCCATATATGGTATTATGAAGTTAATACGGAGGGATATAAATGATTTATTTTCTTTTTCTTTTACTGATAGTTTCGTGCTCATCGATGAAGATCGCCGGAGAGGGTCAGTTTCACAAAGACTATCTTTCAAAGGAGAACACCACTGCAATAAACGGTATTTTTGTTGTGCTTGTTCTCCTGTGCCATTTTACACAGTATGTGAGATTCGGATCGGGACTTGTCGATCAGTCGTTTCTCTTTTTTAAGTCGCATCTCGGACAGCTTGTTGTTACAACATTTCTTTTCTTCTCGGGCTATGGAATTATATGTTCAATTTCAAAGAAAGGGATGCCATATGTCAAGAGCATCCCGAAGAAACGTTTTCTCAGTGTTCTGATTCATTTTGATATCGCCGTAGTTCTCTTTATGCTTCTGAATCTTTGTCTCGGCAAGAGCTATCCCCTGAGAACAAATTTGCTCGCCCTCACAGGTTGGGAAAGCATCGGTAACAGCAACTGGTACATCCTTGCAATTCTATGCCTGTATTTAATTGTTTTTATCTCATTTATCGTCTGCCGAGGCAACAAATACATCGGCACGGTTATCACAGCCGTACTGACCGTAGGGTTTATTTATCTGATGATAAGGGCGAAAAAGCCGCCTTATTATTACAACACATTGATATGTTATCCTCTCGGTATGTTCTACGGATTATTCAAGGATAAGCTTGACAAGGTGTTTATGAAAAGTGATTTCCTTTACACCTGCTTTATCGCAATCGCCCTTGCAGGATTTCTGTTCTTCTATCGAATGAGATCCAAAGGCGTGGAGCAGTTTTCTCTTTGCTGTGTATTCTTTATCGGCGTGATTGTTCTTGCTATGATGAAAATTCAGCTTAACAACGGATTTCTTCAGCTCACCGGAAGTCACGTTTTTGCAATATACATTCTGCAAAGGATACCGATGGCTGTATTCAAGAAGATCGGCTTGGCTGATCACAGGTATATCTTCCTGATTGCAACATTTATTGTTACACTTGCATTGACATTTATCTTTGACAAATGTATGGCGGTTATTGATAAAAAAATTCTCAGGAAATAAAGGCAAAAGCTATAGTTCACACCGAGATTGCTCAGATCGTGAATTATAGCTTTTAATTTTGGTGAAGCATCAGTTTATTATTCCGAGACTGACAGACAGTGCCCTGTTCACCCTTGTCATATCCCTTTCGCCGAGGTTTCCCATTCGCTCCTTAAGTCTCTGCTTATCTATCGTCCTGACCTGCTCGAGCAAAACTATGGAATCCTTGGAGAGACCGCAGTCCCGGGCATCCACCTGGATGTGGGTCGGCAGCTCCGTCTTAAACCGTTGACTTGTTATTGCGGCGGCGATAACCGTCGGGCTGAACTTGTTGCCGACATCATTCTGTACGATCAGAACCGGACGCATACCGCCCTGTTCAGAGCCTACGACCGGGCTGAGATCCGCATAATAAATATCTCCCCGTTTTATTGTCATTTTTATCACTCTCCGAGATTTTGATTGTCATAATTATATTTGCCAATCATTTGACGGAATAATCATCTTTTTCGGGGATCAAAAATGATATCCGGCAATATTATTATATTCGGCAAAATTAATTGCGTTAATTTTCATAAAGCAAGGTTGAGACGGTTGACGGTATGATGTCTCTGCCGACCGAGTGGGTTATTTACGTTCTGATGGAAAATATTTTAACCTCCCCGGCGACTGTGCCGAAGTCGGAGGGGTATTTTTGTCTCTTCAAATTTGTCTTTATTCCCTCCGTCACTCTCGTATCGCTGCCCTAAAGGGGCTCCGAGAGATATATTGCTGACATTTGGTTAATACACTTAATTTCGTAAATTATTTGCACAAAAATAAATAATACTGGATTTTTATTGTTATAAGTGATATAATACTTTTGCGACATAACCCAATTGAATATTTTCAAAAAAGATGAAGGTATTTTTGTGTAAAAATACCGGCTTTTCCGTATTCGTCTTTTTTGAGAATTGGGTTTGTGTCGCAGCAATCAAGCCGTGTATTTTTCGTGCGTGGCTTCGGCTGCGCACTTTTTATTTGCGGAGGAAATATTTATGGGATTTTCGGAAAACTTAAAAGCGGTACGTAAAGCGAATAAAATGACTCAACAGCAGCTTGCCGACGAGCTCGGACTCGGTCGCCCTGCCATCGCAAAATACGAAACAAGCGATACCTTGCCGAAGCCAAGGAACATTATGAAAATATGCGAAATTTTCAATCTCACATTTGACGAATTGTTTTCCGACGAAAATATACTTGAACATTTAGCCGCTCGTTCGGAGGAGACAACCTCGACGGACTGTTCCGCAAACGAAATGGTTGAATAGATTCTTATAAGATTAAGAATCAACCGCTCAATCACCGACATAAAGCAACGGCTGCGCCATAATTGGCACAGCCGCTTTTTATCGGAATATATACCTTATCTTATCCGCTTCAATCTCGCGAATTTTTCCGTCCTTTTTGTTTGATATTGCCGTGCACTCCGTTTCCGGTGTGCGATATTTGAGAATATACCTTTCACCGCTCATTCTTGCAGATTCCGGGACGGTATAGCACACGGTTTTAAGCACGGAATAAAGCCCTATAAACGGACAAAATTCCGCCGCCTGCTCCGCTGTATAATCAAGTTTCATTCCGTCGTATTCAACCCGACAGCCGCTGTCATCAACGCTGATCTTCACGTCCTTGAACGGCTCCAGCATAGACACCGTCATCACTCCGGTATCGGAATAAGCAACCCTTGCGGAATAATCCGTACCGTTGTAGCTTGCGCTGACGGTGCAATTCGGTCTTGACGGGGTGACATTTTCTTTCTTAACCTTTTTGCCGCACGAAGGCAGTAAAATCATCATACCGACAATAAGTATTGCAAGAATCTTCTTCAAATTTATCTCCGATTATTCAAAATTTGAAAGAACCTCCGCAATCTCGCCGATCATCTTTGTCGGAGTAACACCGTGCATTGAATATTTTTTCTGTACGCTGTCTCCGCAGAGTCCGTGTACATACACACCCGCAATCGTTGCGGACTGCAAGCTCATGGACTGGCAAACAAAAGAGGAAATTATACCTGCCAAAACATCACCCGAACCGCCCGTTGCCATTCCCGCATTGCCCGTGCGGTTTATATATACACTGCCCGACGGTCCCGCAACAACGGTGTTTGATCCCTTGAGAACGAGCACACAGCCGTATTCGGAAGCAAATTTTCTTGCAACCTTAACTCTGTTGTTCTGAATTTCTTCAATGCCCAAGCCCGTCAGTCTCGCCATCTCCCCGGGGTGCGGGGTCAGGATAAGCGGAGCGGAGGTCTCTTTCAATACATTTATATTAAACGAAACCGCATTTATTCCGTCCGCATCGAGAATAATCGGCTTTTTGACATTGAGAAGGATCTCTGCGACAAGCTTAACCGTGTCATCGCAAAGTCCGAGTCCGCAGCCGAGGAGAACCGCCGTTGCCTTATCGGCAAGGGCAAGAATTTGATTAAGATTATCCTCTCTGAGAAAGCCGTCCCTCGTCGACGGCATAGGATCCATAAGCGGCTCGGTCAGCTTTGAGGCTATCGCCGAATATGCCGCATCGGGAAAAACGCAGTCCACAATTCCGACCCCGCTCTCAACCGCCGCACTTGCCGCCATAACAGCTGCTCCCTGCATATTACGGCTTCCGGCAATGCTCAAAAGTCTGCCGTAGTCGCCCTTGTTCGACGCAGGATTTCTCGGTTTAAAAAATCTTTTTATTTCATTGTGCTCGGCGGACACAATCACGTCCGATCCGACCGCCTCGTAGCATTTTTCGTCAATGCCGATGTCAATAAGCGAAATGATTCCGCACTGGTCCGAAGCCGGTTTAAGAATATGCACGGGCTTGTAACAGGTTATCGCAAGAGTATAGTCTGCCTTAAAAAAGTCCGATTTGATTTCTCCGCTGTTACCCTCAAGTCCGCTCGGCACGTCCACTGCAAATTTCTTAGCCCTCGACTTTGAAATGTCGGAGAAAAACCTTGCTATTGTCTCGTCAAGCTGACCGTGAAAGCCGATTCCGAATACGCAGTCAACGATTGCGGCGGCGCTCATACAGGCAGAGACGCAGGCGTCGTAATTCTGATTTAGATCGGAAACAAGCACGGGCTTATCCTCAAGATAAGCGTACATAATCTTTGACTCATATGCAGTCGGATAGCCGTTTGTCAGCACAAGACGGACACCGTAACCCTTGTCGCACAGATTTTTGGCAACAACGAATCCGTCTCCGCCGTTCTTTCCCGAACCGCAGAGAACCGCAACGGTTTTGGTTGCCGAATTGATTCCGACAATTGTCGAATGAATCTTCTCGGCGCAGGCATTGCCTGCATTTTCCATCATCTCGACATATGAAAGTCCGTTGACATCCGCATTTTCTTCGATAACGCGCATCTGTTCGCAGGTGTAAATGAGCATAATGAGTCTCCTATAAGTTATAAATTCTTAACATACCAGTCAATCGCCAGCTTCAAGCCGGAATCAAAATCATAATCGGGATCATAGCCGAGCATCTCACGTGCCTTTGATATATCGGCATTGGAGTGCTTGATATCCCCCGCTCTGTCGGGGCCGAAATTCGGTTCGATGTCCTTGCCGAGCGCACGTGTCAGCGAATGGTATATATCAATAAGATATTCACGTCCGCCGTAGGCTATGTTAAATGCGTTGCCTGCCGCCTCATGCGGAGCAAGGCAAGCCTTGAGGTTTGCCTCGATAACATTCTCAACATAGGTAAAATCTCTCGACTGTCTGCCGTCGCCGTTGATTGTCGGCGTTTCATCATTCATCAGCATTTTAATAAACTTCGGAATAACCGCCGCATACGCTCCGTCGGGATCCTGACGTCTGCCGAAAACATTAAAATATCTCATTCCGTATGTGTCAAGCCCATAAAGCCTTGTATACAGCTTTGCGTACTCCTCGGCGCAGCGCTTGGTCAGGGCATAAGGGGAAAGCAGGTTACCCTCCTGTCCCTCCTTCTTCGGAAGAACGGGATGATCGCCGTAAACAGACGAGCTTGAGGCATAGACAAACTTCTTTACGCCCTTTTGCCTTGCCGCCTCCATCATATTGAGCGTACCCATAATATTGTTTCTCTCATAAAAAAGCGGCATTTCAATACTTCTCGGAACGCTTCCCCATGCCGCCTGATGCAGAACATAATCCACACCCTCGCAGACATTCATACATACCTCGAGATTCTTTACGTCGCCTTTTATAAAGGTATAGTTCGGATCGTCTGTAAAAAGATCAATATTTTCCTTTTTTCCTGTTGAAAGGTCGTCAAGGCATCTGACCTTGTAACCCATTTTCAATATTGCCTCGCAAAGATTGGAGCCGATGAAGCCTGCTCCTCCCGTCACGAGAAAAACCGAATCCTCGGGAAATTTTAAATTTGAGTATCCCATAGTGTCATTCCTTATTCGGCAAAAACCGATTATATTTATTTAATTATAACATTTTCGGTATAATAGTGCAACACTTTTGTTTTATACGATGTTTTCGTTGCAAAAATAATTCGTTTGTGTTATTATATCAGTCAGAAGAAGATCGGAGGGGCAAAAATGAGCAATAACATTCCAATCCGCACACGCGCAATCGGCGGCTTTGATAAACAGCAGGTTGACGAGTACCTGGCTGCACTCTCTGCCGAATACGAGTCGGCGGCGGCAAAAGATGATTTTTCCGCAATACGAAGTGAAATCTCCGAGCTGAAAAAGACGCTTGCCGAAAAAGAGGCAAAGCTCACTCAGCTTAAAAATACCGTTGCAAAATATGAAGAGAATGATAAAAGCAAGCCCGACTTCGACAACCTCACCGATTCGGCAAAGAAATTTATCGACGCTCATAACGAGGTTGTAAAAATTGCCGACGAAACAAGCGGTTATATCAATTCAACCGAGCGAAAACTGCCTGCTCTGCTCAAGAACCTCACGCAGATTGCCAAAGACATTGATGAGCTCGGCAAGGAGCTTTCGACGGTCTCGGATCAGATCAGTGCGATCCCGATCGAAGAAAAACCCGAAGAACTCAAGCCGACCGAAAAGGATATATTCGACACATTTGTTGACGAATTTAAAATTTAAAAATGAGCAGAGACACCTTACGATGTTTCTGCTCTTTCCTTATCTTAATGAAAATCCCTCTTTGCGGACGGGTAAAACCTCATTTTCAAGATTTCCGCCGTGTGCAAGGTAGATTTCGTACAATTCCTGCATTCTCTCGTCCGAGTATGTATAGCCCCACTGATTTTTTATCTTTGCAAAATCCTCAAATGTTTCATCGGGCAGGGTTGTGATCTTGTCAATATCAAGCGGAAGCGGAATACAAACCGTTCCGTCCGAGGTTATGTAATACTTTTCGGCAAGCGCGATGAGTCTCCTGTTTGCCTCCTGCTTGGGATATTCCTCGTCAAACATAATTCTTGTAATCGGGAATACCGCAACCTTTGCGTTCATAAGCTCATAAGCGTGCTTTGAAAGTCCCGAATGTCCGTGATGTGCGACCTGAACCACATCACATCCGAGCTCATCGCCGTAGCGTTCCTCGAGCACCTTGCTTGCAAGGGCGGAGCAGTCGCCGGGGATAAGCACCTTCGTCGTGCCGACCGTCATCATAACGGCACAGGACGAATCGTTATAATCCGGCATTCTGTGCGAAAAAATATCCTCATGGGTACACATCACGTCAAAGCTCAGGTTACGCACCGTGAAGTGCATACCCGAATGTAGCTTATATTTCGGAACGTCAATTCCGTCAAGCTGACGGAACAGCTTTTCCGAGAGCAGTATCTCCTCGATATCCCAGTCCCCGTCAACGTCATACTTAGGGTCAATAAGATTTGAATAAAAGCCTTCAATAATAACGTCATCACAGTTATAGCGAAGAAAATCCATCATTTTAGAGATATGATCGGAATGAGCGTGAGAGATAAACCAGCCGTTGATAACAATTTTTCTGTCCCTCGGCGTTCTGTCACGCATGAATTTATGGATTCTGTCATTGTCGTTGAACTGGAAATAGTGACCGCTGTCCACGACAAAAAAACTGTAATCGGGGCACTGAATAAGCAGGCACATTCCGCAGTCGATATATGTGTGGTCATTCTCGAAGCCGTAGAACACTGTTTCGCAGTCGCCGTCGCACACAGGCTCGCCGTCCTCGGGGACAGGGTTCTCCCCTGCCGTCACACGCAGCGTCGAATCACACGGCGTGAACAGCGCCGTAACGTGCAGTTCGTCCTTGTCAAGGAGAAAAAAGCTGTTGTATGCAAGCTCGTTTTTACGAATCACGGAAAATCCGTTTTCGCACAGCTTGTCAATCCACTTCTCGGTTTCACCGATACTTGTATTTCTGTAAATTGCCATTTCGCAGTTTTCACGGCAGTCATAAATCGGCTCGTCGGCACAATTGCTAAAAGCAAGCTCACTATCCCAAAAGCTCATTATTCCTTGTCCTCTTTTTTATATTTCTTTGCAATGAAGATAACGCCTGCGGCAATAACCGCTATCATAGAAATCGCAAGCGCCGCAACGATAATTATCTTGTTTCTGTCAGGCTGTTTTTTCTCGGTCTCGGCATTTGCATCGGGCGTCTGTCCGCTGTGTCCATCCGTTATCTCTGTCTGAACCGTGGTTTTTGAGGAATCGACGGTTGTGGCGGCTGTTGTTGCGTCGGTTTTCGCTGCAGAGCTTGTCTTGGCAACGGTTGTTCCTGCCTGTCCGGGTACGGTGACGGGAGTATTGCTCTTTTCGCCGATCTGCGTAACCGTTGTGCCGATTATAACCGCACTCGCAGCCTGTGCTCCGCTTATTCCGCAGTTTGTAACCGTCAGCTTAACATCCTTTGAAGTCAGCTTATCCGCAGTATCCTTCTTCAGCGTGATAACCAAAAGATCCTTGCCGTTCACCGCTTTGAAGCCTACGGTCGTCGCAAAGGTAAATTTAATCGGATTGCTGTCCTTATTGAAATTTGAAAGCGTTGCGTCCTGTGTTCCGAGATCGCCGACATAGATCTTGAAATTTCTCAGACCTGCACCGTTGGAGCAGTCCGTTACGCTCACTCTGTTTGAAAGCTCAACCTCAAAATCGAGGCAGTTGAAAGCCGTTCCGCCGTTAAAGTCGATTGAAACAACAGCCTTTGTGTCGTTTTCCGAAACAACGGTAACACCGAATCTTGAATTTTCCGCCGCCAAGGCAGGTATGAAAAGGCATAAAGCCGTCACAGCGGCAAGTATAATTGAAATAATTTTTTTCATAAAATGACCTCCGTTTGATAAGCCTACCAATCAAATATGTGAAACATATGGTAAAAGCATTATACGGTAAGTATACCACATCACATTGAATTTTTCAACATAAGTATCTTTGTTGGTTTTGCACAAGTTAAATAAGCGTTTTTTATCATTTATGCAATATTGACTATTTATAATGTTTCTCGTATTATTATTGGAGGGCTTATTATGAAAAGCGAGAGCAAATTTAAACTCAACCAGGTTGTTTTGGCGGCACTTTTTGCGGCACTTACCACCGTTTTGACCTATTACGTCAAAATCCCGAGCGTTAACGGATATATGCACATCGGCGATTCGATGATCTATCTTTGTGCAAGCCTTCTCCCAACTCCGCTTGCCGCACTTTCGGCAGGTATCGGCGCAGCGATTTCCGACGCAGTCGGCGGTTATACTATGTATATAATTCCGACCTTCATTATCAAAGCAATTCTCACCCTCTGCTTCACACACACGGCAAAGAAGCTTCTTTGCAAGAGAAATGTTATTGCCGTTTTCATTGCGGCATTTATTACAATTGCAGGCTACTATATCGCAGAGGTTATCATTCTTGCGCTTTCTGCACCGGTCGGCTTTACCGAGTATCTTTTCAGCGTTCCGTCATGGGTAAGCGCACTCAACACTCTCCCCGGCAATGCCATTCAGGCAGGCTCAAGCGGAATACTTTACATTGTCCTTGCCGCAGCGCTTGACAGGGCAAAAATTAAAGACAGAATGAGGAAGTTTTAATTATGGCTGATATTGTTTACACCTACGGCAACAGCGTATATATGAACATCACAAACAAATGCCCCTGCTCCTGTGTTTTCTGCATCAGGAGCAACGGCGACGGGCTCGGCTCAGCAGAATCGCTTTGGCTGAAGAAGGATCCCACTCTCAAAGAGATTGAGGACGAGATCAACAAATTTGACTTTTCACCCTATTCGGAGGTCGTTTTTTGCGGCTACGGCGAACCGACGCAGGCACTTGATAATCTTATTGCGAGTGCAAAATATCTTAAAGAGAAGTTCGGCTTAAAGATCCGTCTCAATTCAAACGGACTCAGCGATCTTATCAACGGCAAAGAGACCGCAAAGCTCCTTGAGGGCGTTGTCGATTCGATTTCAATCAGCCTCAATGCTCCGAACGCAAAGCGCTACCAGGAAGTCAGCCGTTCACGCTTCGGCGAGGACGCATTCCCCGCCCTGCTGAAATTTGCCGAGGATTGTAAAAAATATATTCCAAGGATTAAGTTTACTGTCGTTGACGTTATCGGCAAGGAGGAGATTGCCGAATGTCAGCAGCTTGCCGACAAGATGGGAATACCGCTGAGAGTCAGGGCATTGATTAAGTAAAACCGTAAAAAATCACCGAGCATTTTCAATAAACGGAAATGCTCGGTATTTTTATTTTGTTTTTTCGATTATCTCATACGGTTTTTCCGCAATATATTCCGCTCCGGCGGCTATCAGCTCCGAGACGTCACGATTGCCCCACGTCACGCCGATGCAGGGAAGTCCCGCATTGTGCGCCGTATGTACATCAACCTCAGAGTCACCCGAGTAAACGCATTTTGCCTTGTCCGCTCCGAGCGTTTCAATAACATAAAGCACCGAATCGGGCGCAGGCTTTGACGGGAAACGATCCATCTTTCCGACAACAAGGTCAAAAATATCTCCGAAGAAATCCTTAACAACCTTTTTCGCCGCTTCGTCCGCCTTATTGGAAACGACGGCGACCTTGCAGCCGTTCTCCTTGAGTGTTTTAATGACGTCGATAATTCCGTCATACGGCTTTGTGAAGTCGGCTATATGATCAAGATAGTATGCGGTAAAAATCGCAAGAGTTTTGTCGTAATCATTCTGTGAAATATCCTGCGGAGCGGCACGCTTAATAAGCATTCTTATACCGTTTCCGATGAATCGGCGAACCTCGTCGACCGTCCTTTCGGGATAATTCATCTGCCTCATCGCGTAATTGACGGCATTCGCAAGATCCTGCAATGTGTCGAGCAGCGTTCCGTCAAGATCGAAAATATATGTTTTGTATTTCATAATCATCACCGATTTGATATTATATCACAAACTCCGAAAAATGCAATATACGGAAAAAAATACCGTTTCAAATTCTTGGAAAATGAAACGGTCTCGGCTTATTTTTGAATGTGATCGTAGATTGTTTTTGCTATCGTCTCGGCGGTTTCGTCGAGCTTTTCGTCAAATGCCTTGTTATCCTTATCATTGGTGATAAATCCGACCTCCAAAAGGAGCGACGGCATATCCGTGTCGGAGTTTATGTAGTAATCTCCGAAGGTGTTGTCACGGAAGCCTTTCTTTATGCCTCGGTTCTGCTGACCTGTCAGCTTGCAGATATTTGCAACAAGATTTTCGGCGAGCTGTTCCTCATCGCCTTTCGTTTTTTTTGAAATCCACGCCTCAATTCCGTTGGCATTTTTGTCCTCCGCCGAGTTTCTGTGCACACTTATAAAGAGCGTGCAATGCTTTTTATTTGCCGATTTACAGCGATCCTTGAGCGTAACGTCGGAATCATCCTCACGGGTAAGATAAACCTTGACACCCATTTTCTCGAGATTTTCCTTGATTTTTAACGTCAGGCGAAGATCATCGTCTTTCTCATATCGGGCTCCGACTGCCGCTCCGACATCGTTCGCACCGTGTCCCGCATCAAGGCAGACATACGGGTCGCCCGAATATGTGTACTTCGTCCGAAAAACATTAAAGCGTACGCAGACTCCGACAATCACCGCCGCTAAAAGCACGGCGGCAACGATGATATTTCTTTGTTTCTTCTTAATTTTGAACTTCATTCTATCACCTTAATAATGATTGGTTAACCTTCTGGCGGCTGAGTCTTATTTTGCTTAATAATGAGATAAAAATCTGCCGCCCCGCCTCACCGTTAAGGGAGGCGGGAATGTTTGTGTAACGAAACTTACTTCATCAGCTTTTCATAAACCTCGCCGGTGATGCAATAGGTTGCGATTGAGCCGTCGTTGAACGTAATTTCCGCAATTCGGTAGTCGTTGCCGCAGTAGCCGTAGAGGAATGAATTATCAAGCACCTTTTGAATTGTCGACTTGCTTGTAATCTCGTTTGCAACATTCGTTTTGATATAATGATTAGCCAAATGCGGATCTTTCTCAGCCATTCTGTCGGATTCCTTTATATCCGCAACGGTGTTATATCCGCCCGAGAACAGCGGCAACATATCGGCATTTGTTTTGTTTATGGACTCCGATTTTGTGCAAAGCTTCATGCTTTTGACGTCGCTAGCCGTGATCTTCGATTCCAGATACTTCATATATCCGTTATCGGTAAGATATTTAACTGTATTTGTCATCGACTTGGTTATGACAAACGACTTTGGAATATATCCCATGGCGCTTGCGGTAAGATCGGTTAATGCCAGCGACTTCTTCGCCGCCTTTGTCACCAGCGCTTTATAATCTATTATCTCGCCTGTTTCGTCATTGACAACATCGCCCTGCTCGTTTGTGTAGCAATTATCGGGGAAATATTCACTCAAGGTTGTGTCCATTCCGAAGCTTATAACTCCCAGCTCATCCTCAGGCTTGTGGAAGAAGATATCATCCGCTGTCTGGTTTTCAAGGTCGGAGAGAACAGCCCTTTTCAGCTCATCGGTGATCATTCCGCAACGTTGGCTTTCCTTGAGACGCTTTGAGTAGAGATAGAAATAATTGTACGGATTCAATTCAGACGCAACCGCATTAACAAGCTCACTGTCTCCGTCACTGACCTCGTCCGCAAAATAGCTGCTGATTCCGCTCTTTTCGACAATTGTGTCGCTGAGCCCCATAATTCTCTTTGCGTTTTCTTCCGTCGTCTTTGTGTAGTAGCGCTTAATTTGTTTGCCGTTTTTGAGCGTGTATATTATCTGAAAATTCATTGCACAGGAATCGGACGCATTGTTTTTGATATTACCCTTTTGAACAAAGCTCCTGTGAATTTCGATAAGTCTGCGGATTGTTTCCCCGTCGCCAACGGAATACTCGGGATAATATGAGCTCTGGTAGCCGCTGCCGTAAGAGAACAAATCCATTCCTCCGCTCCTTGTATATCCGGAATAGCTATTCATTTCCGCATATCCGTAAGAGGGTGCACGGTGAAGTGCATCGCGGTTGTTGACGGTACTGTACGGATTGGAAATAACCGAAGCAAATTCAATCGACTCAACATCCTCGGCATCGGGAATTTTTGAAGCATAGCCGAAAAGTCCCGACGAAAAAATCGTTGTAAATATCGCTATCGCAACGATATAGCTCGGTATTCTCTTAAGCATTGATTTCAGTATCATTTTGCGCTTGCTGCCGAATATCATTTTAAATATGAAATACGGAACAATGAAAAAGCCGATTGAGCAAATAAATGTCAGAAAGTTTCCTTTTTCAAAACTGAACATTCCGTCAAGGATGCCGAACATCCCGTACATCATAACGTACATTCCGACAAGCGCCGCACAGATTTCGTTGAGCCCCTTTGCTCTGCCGAACGAGCCGCTGATCTCATTTTTACGCTTTGAAAAAGCGAGGAAAGCTATGACAAAAATTATCGCGGCATAGATAATATCCATTATCGCGCCCGAATAATCCGTGATTTTAAGATTATAAAACGGTGTGCCGTCGGCATTGAATGTGAAATAGCTCTGATATGCACCTATAAAGCTCTCCGCAGCCCCGGAATATTGGTCGGGCACTTCGTATCCGTTGCCGTTCATATATCTGAACATATGAAAATACGGACTGAAGAAATTCCATTCGCCCTCATAAACGCTTATTCCGCCGAGGGTATATAGACCTCTCATTTCGCCGAAGAGCACGCCTGCCGCCATCGGGAACACCGCGATTATCACAGTAAATATCATTCCTTCAACAATATTACCGGAATATGCAATCGCCGCCGAGGTTATTGTGAATGAGAGAGCGTAAATACCGATAAAGGAGACGACATAGTGAAGCGCCATTTTGATTATCGGCACATTCAGCGTGTATCCGACGCTGAACACAGCCACAAGCTCGAAGAACGCCGCTATAATCACTGCAATGCAGAACGGAAGAAGTCCTCCGAGATATTTCGCAAGAAAAATTTTCCTCCTAATCATACCGAGCGAGAAAATAACATTGCACTGCTTCTTGCTCTGTGCGAATGAGAAAGCGATTATTCCGGCGAGCACTGCACCGATTATAATCAGCACTTCAGCCAGGGACATACTCGTATGATAAACGCCGTTCCAGAAAAAGCCGAAGTATCTGTCCTTTACGAATTGCTCTCCATCAAATGTGTTGAATGCTTTTATTTGAATATAATTGGACAGCGTTGAAATGAACAGCAAAAGAAATGTAATTATCGGAACAAAACAGGTTCTTTTACAGGTGTTTCTGAACAGCGCCGAAAATGATCCTGCCGCCGTTTTTTGGTTTTTCATAGCTTTTCCTCCTTATTTTATATTCAGCTTGTTGTAAACGTCCGCTTTTAAGGCGTAGGTAGCAATCGAGCCGTCGTTGTATGTTACCTCAACCACACGGTCGTCGTTCCCGTTGTAGCCGTAGAGCAGGGCGTTGTCAAGCACCGTTTGAATTGTGTTTTTATCATCAATTGAAGTCTTGACGTGATTTGCAAATGTGTGATTAGCTTGATCACGCTGAGCGTTGTTTAATTTGACCTCTTCGGCGGTGGCATATCCTGCCGTAAACAAAGGCAGCATATCAGCGTTCTTCTTGCTGAGGGTTTCGGCTCTTGTTGCAATCTTAATTTTTTGCACATCGTCCGCCGTGACATTCGATTCAAAGTATTGCATCAGATTGTTATCCGTAAGATATTTGACTATGTTTGTCATATTCTTTGTGACAACGATGCACTTTTCCCGTGAAAGCGAAATGCTCATATCCGATGTGCCGATGAGCGTATCCTTTGTCGGTAAATAGATAACCCCCAGCTCATCCTCGGGATTGTGGAAAAATATTTTCTCTGAATCCTGTTTTTTAAGATCGGCAATAACGGCATCCGCAAAATCGGTTGACAGACCGTCAATGTACTTGCAGCCTTTCAGATCCTTTGTCAGCAGGCAGAATCCGTCGAGGTAGTCTGTAACACCTAACTTTCCCAATGATTCGGCGTGGTAATAAAAATATTTTTCAATATTCTCTCTGCTATCTGTAAGGTCGTTGAGACCGAGTAATTTTTTTGCATTTTCGGTGCTCACTGTATCATAATACCGTCTCACGGTTCTGCCGTTGTAAAGGGTGTATTCGATCAAAAATCCGTAGCCGCAGGCATTGTCGGCATTCGACTTGATCCTGCCCTTTTTTGCGATCTCTTTATGCACCTCGACAGCTTTTTCTGTTTTTTTGCTGTCCTCAATAACATAGAAGTTGCCCGGATAATCATTCCCATAAAGGTACTGTTCGGCAGGAATCGTATCGACGGAATCATTACCGGCATTATTTTCGTTTTTATTAAACTTTGTCATCTGAACATATCCGTAAATCTCCCCACGACCGATACCGAAGCCGTCATAAACATACGGATTTGAAATTTCCAAAGAAATGCCGATTGACTTGATATCCTTTGCGGCGGGAATATATGAGGAATATCCGAAAAGACCTGTTGTAAAAATTACTGTAACGACACCGAAAGCTGCCGCATAAACTACAATTCTTTTCGCCGTCTTTGCCATAGTTTTCATTCTCTTGTGATTGAAAATGAGTTTAAAAACAGTATAGGCAAGTGCAAAAAACAAGATGAACGAAAGAAACGAAATAATCTCTTTGTTTGTCTCAGCTTTTGATCCGAAAGAAATTGAAACCGTTCCGGCATAGAAGCCGACCATTGCTCCGCAAATTTCATTGAGCACCCGTGCTCTGCCGAAATAACCGCTGATTTCATTCCTGCGCTTCGGGAATTTAATAAGAACCACAGTCAGGATTATCGCCGAAAAGACGAGGCACGCTATAGTACCCGCCCAATCAAGAACAGTTATTTTCTCTCTTCCCTCATACAGCCATCCCAGATAATCCGATACATCGTAGCCCTCTCCTATCGGCATAAAATACAACGCCATAAGGGGTGTCATAAATATCCATCCGGTATAAATGAGTTGAACTCCGCCATAGGTAAAGGCGCCGATCATCCGGTCAATAAATCCGCAGAGAAAATTCGGAAACAATCCGATTATAACTGCGAAAATACCGGATTCGACAATGTTTCCCGAGAAAGCAGTGGTTGTCGCCATTATTGTAAACGCGAAGATATACATTGCAAGTATTGCGCTGACTAAGGTCAGTGCCAAAAGAATTATTGGCGGCTTAACAATGCAACCTGCAATGACATTGGCAAGAATCTCGAGTGTTGCCGAAAATATCAGCACAACCGCAGTGGGAACAATTCCGCCGAGGTACTTCGCAAGGAAAATTTTCCTGCGGCTCAGTCCGAGCGAAAAAATCACATTACCCTGCTTTTTGTTCTGTGCAAATCTGAATAGGATTATTGCTGCGATGATTCCGAAAAGAACAATCAAGACAGGAGTAAATATGCTTGAAACAATGAAATCCCAGAAATATCCGTATTTTTCTCCGACTCCCTCCTCCGAGCTATAAAGAATTCTCGGGACAAATTTAACAGCTGTATGGAGAAGGAATACAACAAGCGTAAATATCGGAACAAAGCAGGTTTTCCTCACCGAGTCCCAAAACATTGACGCAAAGGGATCACGAGAAGATTTGTTCAAAGTCATAATCCGTATCCTCCATCTCTTCAAGGAAAATCTCTTCAAGTGAAAGCGGGAAGCGTTCGCAAAGCACAGGGTCAAGCGAATTGATAATTTCCTGCGCCTTTTCAACATTTTCCGAAACAGTAAAGGTGATTATCTTACCGTCCTTTTTGAAATTCTTGAGCTTGAGGTCGCCGAATGCTTCACGCTCAACCTCGTTCTTGAATGCAAGGCGGAACTTACAGCGTGTGCCGTTCATATCGTCGACGGTGCAGTCCATTGCGATCGTCTGACCGTTAATGAGAGCGATGTGGTCGCACATATCGGCAAGCTCGTGGAGGTTATGCGACGAGATGATGATCGAACATCCTTTTTCAGCCATATAGTCAAGGAGAATTTTTTTCGTCAGATTTCTCTTTGCCGGGTCAAGTCCGTCAAAGGACTCGTCGAGAAGAATTACCTTCGGCAGGCAGGAGAGACCAAGTATCATTTCCGCCTGTCTCTGCATTCCCTTTGAAAATCCGATCAGCTTCTTTTTCGGGTCAAGTCCGAAAAGTCCCGTCAGTTTATTGAACGTGTCCACGCAGAAATTCGGGTGAAAGCCCTTGTAAAATTTCGCCATCGAGTTCATCGACGAGCCGAGTCCGAAATACAGGTCATCAGGAACATAGAAAAGGTCGGTTTTCAGCTCCGGGTGCTCAAAAAGGCTCTGACCGTCGAGCCTTACGTCGCCGCTGTCGGGGAGATAAACACCTGCGATAATTTTCAGAAGCGTCGTTTTGCCCGCTCCGTTGTAGCCGACAAGTCCGTAAAGCGAGGATTCACCGACCGAAAAAGAAAGATCCTTTATCGCCGTATAATCGTCGAATTTTTTTGTTATATTATTTATTTCAATCATTTTGATTTTCCTCCACATAAATTCTGTTGATAAGCTCAATCACCGAGTCCCTTGAAACTCCCTTGGATTTGAGCGATCGAATGTCGGGTTCAATGTCCTTGAGTGCCTTTTCGGCTATTGATGTGTTGTCTGCGGCGTCGGCTGAAACAAAGCTTCCCCTGCCGACAAGAGTGTAGATAATTCCCTCGTCCTCAAGGTCTGCGAATGCCCGCTTGACCGTGTTGACATTGATACCCGTCTGAAGTGAAACCGACCTGATAGACGGGAGCTGCTCATCCGCCCTGTAGATACCGAGACGGATACACGTTATCAGTTGGTTTTTGATCTGTTCGTAGATCGGTATCCTGCTCCTGGAGTCGATCTCAAACATGGTATCACCTTCTTTTTGGTGTATTAAGTGTGATATCTGTACTATCACACTTGCATAATAGCATTTACTCAGAAAAAAGTCAATAGTATTTTAAAAAATTTTTTACCCGACTTGACATTGCGCATGCTTTGACTATAATAATGTTGAAGAAAGTTTGGCGGAAAATTTACGATGATCCAACATCTTCCGTCTTTCATCTAAAATCTATATTCTGAAAAAGAGATTATATATGGCAAAAATCAGTCAAAAATCAAAGGGAATAATTTATATTTTGACGGCAGCTTTCGGCTTCGCAATGATGTCGCTGTTTGTCAAGCTGGCAGGCGACCTACCCGCCTTTCAAAAGGCATTTTTCAGGAATTTCGTCGCCCTCATATTCATTTTTATAATGATGATCCATGAAAAGGTCAGCTTCATACCGCCAAAGGAGCACATACCCGACCTGTTGGGCAGGAGCTTTTTCGGCACAATGGGACTGCTCTGCAACTTTTATGCTCTCGGACGGCTGAATCTTTCGGATGCGAATATGCTCAACAAGCTCTCCCCTTTCTTCGCGATCGTTTTTTCAATCTTCCTGCTGAAAGAAAAGCCGAAGATTGCTCAGATAATCGGTGTTGCGGTTGCCTTTGTCGGCAGCCTGTTCATCATCAAGCCCGGCTTTGACAACCCTCAGGTTCTGCCGGCGGTTGCCGGACTTTTAGGCGGTATGGGTGCAGGAATTGCGTACACCTTTGTTCGCCGTCTCGGAAAGAAACAGGAAAACAGCCGCCGAATTGTGTTCTTCTTCTCGGCGTTTTCGTGCCTTTTGTGTCTGCCGTTTTTGATATTCGAATATGAGCATATGAGCGGCTTGCAGCTTCTGTATCTCATCCTTGCAGGTACGTTCGCCTGCGTCGGACAGCTCGGTATCACGAAAGCATATATCTGTGCGCCTGCAAGAGAAATCTCCGTCTACGACTATACGCAGGTCATTTTCGCTGCCGTGCTCGGTTTCTTCGTTTTCGGCGATATTCCAGATTGCCTAAGCATACTCGGATATATACTGATTTGCGGCGCCGGCATAGCAATGTTCTTATACAACAAAAACCGCACAGAATAAAAAATAACCCGCCTCTCTTGTCATAAGATAAGAGAAGCGGGTTTTCTGCACCGTATAAATAGGTTTTGTAATATTTTCCCGGCTTTTTCATAAAATAAAGAAGAGGCTCCGCAAGAACCTCAAAAAAAGAAAAACCACACAAGCCGTACGCCCATAGGCTTGTGTGGGGGCGTTAAATTTCAGTAAGGATTTATCCGGAATAAATCCTTATTTTTTTATTAGTCTTCCTTCTTGCGAAGTGCAACTACTGCTGCACCGCTGATAGCAAGAAGAGAAACAACGGCTGCCGTAGCTGTAAGACGGTCGCCGGTTTCCGGGTTAACAACATCACCGTTGTTTGTTGAATCAGCAGCGGTTGTTGTATCCGGTGCAACTGTTGTTGCATCGTCATCAGCCTTTGTTGTTGAACCATCAGCAGCTGATGTCGGAGCCTCAGTCGGCTTCTCTGTCGGCTTCTCTGTCGGCTTCTCGGTCGGAGCCTCTGTCGGCTTCTCTGTCGGCTTCTCAGTCGGCTTCTCTGTCGGCTTCTCAGTCGGCTTCTCAGTCGGCTTCTCTGTCGGAGCCTCTGTCGGCTTCTCTGTTGCCGGCTCAGGAATGTTATTCACAATCTTCGGAGTAACCTTCTCGCCCTTGTCATTTCCGCAAGTCTCAAAGACAATTGAGAAATCACTCGGAGCGGCTTCCTTAGCCGATGCCTTTGTAAATGTGAATGTAAGCAGTACACCGTTTACATTGCAAGCAGGAACAAAGGATCCGCCAACTTTACCGTTCTTGGGGTTAGCAGTAAAAGCAGCAGTGCTGTCTGCAATAAAGTTCTTGAAAGCCTGGCTTCTGTCAATAGATGTCAGAGTGTAGCCTTCTTTAGCGGTGAGCTGGAAGTCGAAGTTTGAGGCACTGCCTTCATCAAGGCTTACCGAAATAACAACTTCCTTGTCGTTCTCGCTTACCTTACCGAGTGAGAAAGTCGGAGCGTTAGCGGCAAATGCAGAAACGAGCATAGCAACTGTTACGCCGACTACCAACGATACGGAAAGAACAACAGACAGGATCTTTGCAATCTTATTCATTGTAATCACCAATTTCTCCTTCAATAAGATTTGTACCAAAATGTACATTTTATATTAGACATCTCTTCCATAGGCGAATAGAAGATGACGTTCTAATTGAAATCAATAGCCGAAATCCAGATACCGGGCACCGCGTTTACCGGAGGATTTCATCCATACGGTAAGACCTGCGGTTGTAACCTTGGACTCCGATAAAATATCTGCGGACCATTCAATGCTCAAAAACTCATCCGAGTCACTGTCGATCTCGCAGGTGAGCACACAGCTTTTGTATGTCACTGTGAGCGAATCCACCGTCGATTTTGCGCCCTCGACGCCGTCGGTTTCTTCAAATTCCTTTTTGACATCCTCGTAGGAGCCGAGCCCCGTTGCCTTGACTATCGGGCTGTTCGCTTTCGGGTTTGTCTCATCCTTAAAAATGATCGTGAGAACATATCTGCCATTCTGCATTTCCTTTGCCGAAACCGATTTGAATTTTGACATATCCGTCAAATCAATCCTCGGTATCATCCTTTTTACGGAATCATCGCTCTTTTGCTTAACGACTCTTGTATAAACACGGTCAAGACTGTTTTCTTTTCTCGCCTTTTCCTCCATCTCTCTGATCTTTGAGGACGGAATAAGCACTGTCACCGCTCCGCTGAGCTTGATATCTTCAACATCGCTTTTAATGCTTTCCTTTAATATATAAGACGGGAGCTTGTCCGAAACATTTGTTACAGCACGGTCAAATGAAGCAACGGCCTTATCGGTGCAGTCCGTGTTGTGCTCGACCCTGAAAGAATCGATCATACCGACAGAATATCTGAGAATATCGAGCGCATCGGAAGAATCCACCCTGCCGTCCGCATTGACGTCCGCCCTCGTAAGAGCATCCGGCGCAAGCTCGGCAAATCCGACGCTGTGATTGAGAACAGCCAGCGCATCCACGGAATTTATCGACGAATCGCCGTCAATATCACCGTATTTCAGCCCATCGGCAGCATTGCCGACAATCGGAAAAGCCGCCGCGAGGGTAACCGATAACAATCCTGAAAATAATCTTTCGGTAATTTTTCGCATCTCTTCCCTCCGTAAAACAAAATGCAGAAACACTCATACCATTTTTGTAAATTATATAACAATACCCTCAAGTTGTCAATAGCAAATTTCTGTAAGTAATGCCATTATATATGAAACAGAAAGATTGTCTAACCGTTGACATTTCCCGAAAGATAATATATAATACAAATGAATACTATGAATCGGAGGAATAAAAATGAAGAAAATATCATCGTTTTGCTCCGTGACTCTTGCGCTGATTCTTGCGCTTTCCTGCCTTGTGTTTCCCGCAGCGGCGGCAAACGTAACAATCGTCCGCAAACCGGATCAAACAACCTTTTATCAGGGTATTGATTGGATGTATGACAAAACAGGAACAATAGAATTGATGAAAGACCTCAATATTGCCGGCACAACACTTTCGTCAAACAATAAAACGGTGGAATATAAAACAGGCGTTACAGGTCCGAATATGTATGCCAAAAGCGAATCCGGCAAATGGCAGACGGGTAAGAACACCCTCCGCATTTACTGCGATCATTTCGGCTCGTCGTTTGCAACGCTCGATGTTACCTTTGCCACGGCAAAGAGTATGAGCATCGTCCGCACGCCAAAGACAAAGCTCGTTCTCGGTGCGGAATGGAGTATGGGAATCGGCAAGGACGTGGAAATGACGAAATTCGACCTCACGGGCACAATCATCAGCGTCAATTACAGTGATTCGGCTAAGAAAGAGATTTCTTATCCCAATGCTTGTATGAACTGGTCAATTCCCGAGAACACCGAGGTTGTAATGCCCGGAAACGGTACTCTTTATGTAACATTCTGCGGTCTCAAGGCACCGTTTAAGGTTGTTTATATCACGGAAACCAAATTTAAAAAGGGTGACGTAAGTCTTGACGGAAACGTCAATTCCTATGATTCACTCAACATTCTTCAATATTCGACAGGAAGTATCACACTCAGTCCGACTCAGATCAAGCTCGCCGACGTTGACGGCAGTTCAAGAGTAAATTCCCTTGACGCATTGATTGTTCTTCAGTACGTTGTCGGACTCAAAAAATCATTATAAAAAATAAGGAGGCAGTGAAAGTGAAAGTTTTTCAGAAAATTATTTGTGCAGTAGTTTCCCTTTCGGTTGTCATTGCAACATTGACCTGTATGGCAGCATCCTCGGCGGCTGTTGCGAACACCCCCGGAGACGTTAACAGCGACGGTTCAATCAATTCATTTGACGCTCTTTCGATAGTTCGTTACTGTACGGGAGCCGATACCCTTACAAAGGCTGAAATTGTTGCCGCCGATGTTGACCTTGACGGCAAGGTAACTTCCGTTGACGCTCTTTATATTCTTCAGTTCACCGCAGGTACGATCGACAGATTCCCCGCACAGACAGGAGAGGGACGAATCCATATTTTCGGCGATTACTACTACGACATCGCAACGGGCAAGGTTACGAATACGGACGGTTCCGGACTTCTCGGATTCTCATATGACGCAAAGGATCAGGCTTTTTACGCTTCCACCTATGCCTGGCAGAGAACATTCGGCTATACATATCTTTATGACGTAGCAGCTCCGTTCATCGCCTGCTCATTTGACACAAGCCGTATCTTCTTTGAGTATAACGATATGGAGTGGATGGTTCAACTTTGGAAGGGTCAGTACGGACTCTTTTTCAACGGTTGTGAGATCGGTCTCTACTACCGTGATTTTGATGACGACGAGCTGGTCGACACAGAGGGCAGGAAATTCTATAAATGTGCCGATGATGAGATGCTTTGCCAGATGGAGCTGACGATGTATAAGAACAATACCCTGTTCTTCCACCGCAGTAAGCAGTATTCATGGTGGCTGACGGGATTTAAGCCGGGTGTTCTTGACGCACTCGGATACACCGCAGATTCAACAAAGGTACTCAAGGTCAGTGCAACCGTCTACTTTGCCGAGGAAGAAATGATGAACGCATTCATCGGCGGACTTGAAAACTGCACGGAGATTGAGCACAACTCCTCAAAGAGAAAGCGTGACATCAACTTCAGAAACGGTAATTTTGACACAGGCTGCGGTTACACGGTAAACAGAGCACAGCAGTCAGTCACATTCGTTTGGGAATAAAAAATATTGAATAGTTAAAAAAAGCAACCTCCTATGATAGAATTAAAACTATCATAGGAGGTTTTGTTATGCAAATTAATATCGTCATATAATGAATATTAAGAAGAGATTAAGAAATCAAGAAAAAATGTGCGAAATTTTGTTTTTCTATAAAACGGTTATTCAAGCTAAAACAAGATTTACTCCACTAAAGACGAAATCAATTTATTGCTTGATTTTAATAATCAAGTCATTTTTGCACTATTCACTCAAATTAGTGAAGTGCAGATTTCCGCTACTCTTTTTCTGTTATATTGTTAGTTCGGGGAACGGGATAAAATCATCAACTTCCTCGCTGTGCTCCCCGATGATCTTTTCCATCCAGACCATATCGTACCAGGTATCAAATTTTCTTCCGCATTTTTTGAAACATCCTACTGTTTTATAGCCGAGGTGCTTATGAAAATCAACGCTGTTCATCGTCAGATGCTCGTCCTCAACCTCGGGATATCCTATACACGCATAAAGATTGATTATATTCTGCGCCGCCGAGATCTCTTCAATCGCCTCATAAAGTCTCCTGCCGACGCCGCCGTGGCGGCTGTTCTCGGCAACGTAAATCGACGTCTCGGCAGAATGGTTGTATGCCTCACGGCCGATAAATGAACCCGTATAGGCATAGCCGATTATCTCATCGCCGCATTCGGCAACAATGTACGGATAATTTTCAAGGGTATGTTCAATACGTCTTCTAAAATCCTTTACCGACGGCACATCATATTCAAATGTAATTGCCGTCTTTTCAACATACGGAGCATAAATTTTCAAAATCTCCTGTGCGTCGTCTGGCGAGGCGACACGAATTGTTATATCATTCATAATAATATCCTATATTCCGAAATGAATTATCCATTTATCAAACATTTTTGCTGTTTGCAGCAACGATTTTAAGCCCGAAAGATTTTTCGCATCTCCGATTGCGTCAGCAAAAGTCTGCTGTGACGACGGAGGGATAAGCGTTATCCCACAGTATGCAAGACCTTTCTTCGGCTCGTCAACGGTGTGCCAGTAAAAATCAACGTCATTCAGCTTTTTCGCAACGGTGTCGAGATCATCGTCGGCAACCGAAATACAAGCGAATTTCTGCGGCTCGTATTCATCGTATCTCCGCCCCTTTTCCGGCGGATACGGCATCATTCCAAACTCATGCGTAAGCAAATCACTCACCTCATTTTTGATTATAATACCGATTTCCGAAAAATTCAATAGTCTTTCTCCGAACCGACCTTTTCGAGCCCGGCTCATTATAAATATAAAAAAATAAAAGACACCGAAATCGATGTCTTTTTCTTGGAGCGGATGACGGGGCTCGCTCGGCTGCGCTTCCGCTTGCCGACACGCCCACGGCCTTTTCAACAGTTCACCGGACTGTTGAACTTCGCCTTACGGCGAACCGACCTTTTCGAGCCCTTGGGGGTTTCTGCCTCAAAATGGAGCGGATGACGGGGCTCGAACCCGCTACCTCCACCTTGGCAAGGTGGCGCTCTACCAGATGAGCTACATCCGCAAATTGGTGCCTTCGGTCGGAATCGAACCAACGACACGAGGATTTTCAGTCCTCTGCTCTACCAACTGAGCTACAGAGGCATTTAAAAGTGGCGACCCGGATCGGGCTCGAACCGACGACCTCTAGCGTGACAGGCTAGCGTTCTAACCAACTGAACTACCGGGCCAAAATTTGGTGGGAACAACAGGGCTCGAACCTGTGACCCCCTGCTTGTAAGGCAGATGCTCTCCCAGCTGAGCTATGCTCCCACATTGTCGCCGTGTTTCGTGTTGTTCATCAGCGACAAGCATTATATTACAGTATTTCTTTCTATTTGTCAACACTTTTTTTAATTTTTTTTAAAAAAATTTTTAAGAGTGTTATTTAGTGTCGATTATCTTCTGTAATTCTTCCTTTGTAAATACATACTTTTTGTTGCAGAAATGGCATTCTGCCTGAAGTTCTCCTTGGTTCTTAACTATATCTTCAAGCTCTTCCTTAGACATACCGGTAACAATGTTCTCGATTTTCTGTCTATTACAATTGCAGTAATAGCCTACTTCATATTCATCAAGAACATCAACTTCATAACCCTTTAGGAATTTTTCTGCCATCTGAACAGGAGTTAACCCATCAGCCAACATTTGGGTAACACTAGGAACTGACTTTAGATTTTCTTCTATTCTGTCAATATCACTTTCAAAAGCACCGGGTAACATCTGTAGCAGTACACCACCGGAAGCAAGAACCATACCTTTTTTATCAATTAATACACCTAAGGCACATACTGTTGGAATCTGTTCACTTGTTGCATAGTAACTTGCAATATCCTCAGCAATTTCACCACTAAGTAAAGGCACTCTGCCAATATAAGGTTCACCTGCACCCTCATCACGCATAACATTAAGTGTACCGTGACCTACTGCTTTACCAACATTAATATGACCGTTCTCATAATATTCGGTAGGGCAATTAGGGTTAGAAACATAACCTTTAACATGGCCTTTAGCATTTGCTACTGCTGTAACTAGTCCAAGTTCACCGTCACCTGCTATCTGTAAATTTAAAGTAGCCTTAGGGTTCTTTAGCATTGCACCCATAATTGAAGTAGCAGAAAGCAATCTGCCTAGTGCTGCTGTAGCTACAGGTGAAGTGTTATGTATTTTTTGTGCAGTAAAAACTGTTTCTGTTGAGTCAATGGCAGCAGCCATAACTGCTCCATCATGGGTAATACATCTTGTAATCTTATCCATAATCAAACTTTCCTTGCTATTATAATAATTCTTTCTTCGTTATCTTTTGGTGGTTCTGTAGTTAAATCTCCAAAGACACCATCAACAACAAAGTTGTATTTGTTTAAAATCTTTTCCACAAATTCAAGAGAATAGGCTCTCTCACTAAAACTTTCGCTATATCTTTCGTACAAATCTTCTTCCTTAATAAAGAAATCAAGGTCAATATCCACAATGTCATTTTCTTGCAAGGTATTTTGCCATGCCAAGAAAACTTCATCTGTTTCAAAGACAAAGGAATTGTTAGCCAGAACCTTTCTATGCTTATAAAGGGTATTTAGGTCAAACAAAAAGTAACCACCCTTATTCATAAACAGAGAAACTCTCTCTATAGCCTTAGTGAAAACTTTTTCATCAACAATATGATTTAGGCTGTCTAAGGTACAAATACAAGTATCAATTGTACCATACAAGTCAAGGGACTCCATTCTCTGACACAAATAAAGAATGTTAAGACCTTTTTCCATAGTCTTTTGCTGAGCAACGGTAAGCATATCATAGCTACCGTCAACACCATAAACATCAATGCCCTTTTCTTTAAGCAGCATGGTCATTGTACCTGTGCCACAAGCTAAATCAAGAGTCAGTCCTAAATCGTGATTAAAATTCTTCTCAAGAACATTAACAATATAATCTGCTCGTTTTTCGTACTCAACATTATCTGTTAAGCTATCGTAAAAATCGGCAAACATTTCGTAAGATGGCATTTTATTTATCCTCAGCTTTATCTTCTTTTTTATCAAAAATTCTGCCGAAAACCATTTCATAATTTCCGTAATCCCTGAAATCAGATAAAGACCGCCTGCAGACTGAATCCCGGAACAGAACAATTCTGTCGCAAAAATCTAAAAAAATGTCACTCGAAAGCTTAAAATCTTTCCGCGATCAT
>OQVL01000065.1_pt1 | contig 38042 bp, 33 predicted proteins | sample 1691501 | NCBI WGS metagenome assembly OQVL01 (sample SAMN03418253, study PRJEB22391) | human gut metagenome | biome: human-gut; feature: organic feature; material: feces | host: Homo sapiens | place: Tanzania | collected 2013-01 | reverse complement strand
GGAACAACGGTTCGCCCAAGGAGCCGGGTTCTTTGGTGCGGTCCATAACGGCAATCTTTTTAACCGTGCTGGGGATAACGCGCACAAAATCGGCAATAGAGAAGGGGCGGAACAATTTAATTTTGAGTACGCCCACTTTTTGGCCTTTCATGGCTTCTACCGCGTTTTGGGCCACGTCCGCGCCGGAACCCATAATCACTACCAGTCTTTCGGCGTCTTCGTCCCCAACGTATTGGAACAAATCGTATTTGCGGCCGGTCATTTTTTCAAATTTGGCCATTTCTTCTTTTACAATGCCGGGTACGGCGTTATAAAATTTGTTGACGGCTTCGCGCGCTTGGAAGTACACGTCCGGGTTGGCGGCGGTACCGCGCACGGTGGGGTGTTCCGGGTTGAGGCCGCGGTTTTTGTGCTGGGCGATTAAATCGTCGTCAATCATTTCGTGCATTTGTTCTTTGGTCAGGGGTTCCACCATGTTCAGCTCGTGGCTGGTGCGGAAGCCGTCAAAGAAATGCAAGAAAGGCACGCGGGCGCGCAAGGTGGCCGCTTGGGAGATAAGGGCCATATCCATGGCTTCCTGCGGGTTATCGGAGCAGAGCATCGCCCAGCCGGTTTGGCGCACGGCCATAACGTCGGAATGGTCCCCGAAGATAGACAGGGCGGAAGTAGCAATCGCGCGGGCAGACACATGGAACACCGTGGGGGTCAATTCACCCGCGATTTTGTACATATTGGGAATCATCAGCAGTAAACCCTGCGAAGCGGTAAAAGTGGTGGTCAGGGCACCGGCCGTTAAGGAACCGTGTACCGCGCCGGAAGCACCGCCTTCGGACTGCAATTCGTTCACGGAAGGAACGTTGCCCCAAATGTTGGTTTCACCTTTGGCGCTTTTGGCGTCGCAGATTTCACCCATGGTGGAGGAAGGAGTAATCGGGTAAATAGCGATTACTTCGTTGGTGGCATGGGCGACGTGGGATACTGCACCGTTGCCGTCCATAGCAACTAATTTTGCCATATAAAGAAGTCTCCTTTTGCGTAAAATAAAAACGGTAAAACTCCGCACACCCAAAGGCACGCGGCGGCCGGAGGTAAAAACCGGCTTAATACTATTGTATAACTTTGGGGGGGAGCGGTCAAACTATAAATTTACCGCGCGGTAAATAATGTTTGCATTTGGGCCGCGTTGCCAAAATTTATTTTTTGCAAAAGGGTTTTTTTATGCAAGGCCCCGCTTTTTGGTAAACTATATAAAAAGGGGGCCGTTTTTAATTATGAACCGTTTATACCGTTTTGTTTGTGCGCACCGCCCGCTGTGCGTGGCGTGGGAAAGTTTGCGTTGGCTGGGGCATAAAATTTGTTTTTTCCACCATACCAAAACCCCGGTCTGGTACCGCTTTGATAAAAAATACGCGCCGGGGGAAACTCCGGCCGAAACGCTGCCCGTCAATGCGGCGTGGTACCGTATTTCCCGCCCGCTCTACCGCCACGAACACGTTTATTATAATGTGGAGGCGGCCCTAAAAGCCAACCCCCGCGTCAGGGGCCTAGCGTTGGTGTTTTTTATGGGCATTGGGGATTATTTGTATACAACCCCCATGTTGGAGGCCCTCAAACAAAAATACCCGCAGTTGCCGTTTTATGCGTATGTGGGCGCGCAGTTTGACCGCAACAACTCCCCGTTGGTGGGCAAACTGTTGGAAACTAACCCCCATTTTGAAAAAGTGTTCTATTTTACAGGCTCCCGCCACCCGCTGATTTGGAAGAATTACGACTATTCCGCCGCCTTAAAAGACGTGCCGGAAGATTTTTTAGTTATGCCTGTTTATTACGATTACGGCGTGCATATTCCGCACCGCGTGAGCAGTTTGTTTGAAACCTTTAATTTGCCGGTTCCCGCCCAAACGCCCGCGCCGGTGATGTATTTCCCTAAAGAACCGTCGCCGGTGGTGGCGGAGTATCTGGCCCGCGCGGAGCGGGGCGCGCAAGGCAAAAAAGGCATTGTGTTTTTGCAGTTGGATTCCCGCGGCTCCGCCTACACTTATCCGCACATGGTGCCTTTAGTGGAGGGGTTGATTCAAGCGGGGTATTTTGTAATGAGCGTGACGAAAGGCGGCCCGGAAAACAACCCGGATTACCTGTTGGTGGATATTAAAAAATTATCCATTAACGAAACCTGGCACCTGCTCCACCTGTTAAAAGCGCGGTTTGCTTTGTATGTAATTGCGGTAAACTCCGTGTTTTGGGCGGCTTCGGCGGGGCTGAATTTGCCCAATTTGGGGCTCCAGCACTGGGTGGATAAAAAGGTGCATAATTTGTGGTACCCCAATATACAGGTTGTGACGGATTACATCTACCCGCTGTTGCCGCGTGAAAAGCAGATAGTGGCTCCGGCGGAAAGTTTTACGCCGCACAACCGCAAAATTATAGATTATAAGCCGGATTGGGTGATTAAGTGGTTTAAGCAGACGTTTGAAAAATAAACACTTGCTTTTTGGATTTGCATAACATAAACTATAAACAATTATAAAAGGGAGGTTTTTATGAAAAATAAGGGGTTTACCCTGATAGAATTATTGGTAGTGGTGTTGATTATAGGTATTTTGGCCGCAATCGCGGTGCCGCAGTATGAAAAAGCGGTAATGAAAGCGCGCATTGCCGAGGCTAAAACCACCTTAAAAGCACTGGTGGAGGCTACCCAAGTATATATTTTGACGAATGACGAAACTCCGCCGAGCATGGATAAATTAGACGTCCGCCCGCCGGCCTCCGGCAACTGGCGCTATTTTTACCGCACTTGTGATGGCAAAGGAACCAAACTGGGCTGTTCCCTTTCCGCCGAACCCTTAAAACCCGGCTTGCCGGTAGTGGGTACGGAAACGCGGGATTTTGACCCGACAGATTCTTTGTATGGAGTATTTGAAGCCATTGAAAATAATTCAAATATTACGAATGAAGATGCTTGCTTCAAATACGGCGGAGAGATAAAATCCTCCGGCACCGATAATTACTGCGATTTATAATCTGTTCAGCCAACAAAAAACGCCCCGGGTTTTGGCCCGGGGTGTTTTTTCAAAACTACTTATTCCTTATATTCGTTATAACTTACTTTTTTATCAAAGGCTTCGCGGGGGCGCGCATCCGGCGTTTCGGCGGGGTAGCCCAGGGCAATTAAATGCTCAATTTTTTTGCCTTTGGGCAGGTGGAAAAATTTTTCCGCTTTGTCGGAATTTAACCAACCAATCCAGCAGGAGCCAAGGCCTAAGTCCCACGCGCGCAACACCAGTTGTTCGCCGGAAATACCCTGGTCCACCAAATAAAACTCCGTCCGGCGGAAGTAATTGCCAATCCGGCTGGTAAAGGAGCCTTTGTCGGACACGGCGGCAATCAGCACCGGGGCTTTTTCGGCCCATTTGCTCATGGCGTACACGCCGCTGAAAGCCTCTTGGCAGAAAGCCGCTTTTACTTTCGGGTCGTCAATTACAATGTAATGCCACGGTTGGGAATTACAGGCGGACGGCGCCAGCCGGGCCGCTTCCAAACAGGCGTTGATTTTTTCCCGCTCTACGGGTTTATCCTGATATTTACGCACACTGCGGCGCGTTAAAATAGCTTGTTCCAGTTCCATAAAAAATTATCTCCTAAAACTATCTTATCATTTTATACAATAACAAGAGGGGGAATAAAATTTATGCAATTTACCAAATATAACGGTTTAGGGAACGATTTTGTTTTTGTAAACACGTTTAAGCACCCGGTGCAAGACCCGTTCCGCGCGGCTAAAATTTTGTGTGACCGCCGCCGCGGCGTTGGGGCAGACGGGCTGATATTAATCGGGCCGTCTACCGTAAATGATGTGCGTATGCGCGTGATAAATGCGGACGGCAGCGAAGCGCAAATGTGCGGCAACGCCTCGCGCTGTGTGCCGTTTTTTGTGCGGGAACAGGGTATTCTGGATAAAAGCGAGCTGACCCTGGAAACTTTAGCCGGGCCTATTTTTACCAAAATTGTGGACGAAACCAAGCATTTGGTGACGGTGGATATGGGCATACCGCGTTTGTTGCGGGGGCAAATACCCATGACGGGGGACCCCGCCGAATGTGCCATAGATATCCCCTTGCAAATGCCGGCGGAAGTAGTGTACGGCACGGCGGTATCCATGGGCAACCCGCATTTTGTAATGTTCGGGCCGGACGCGGAGCATGTGCCGGTGGAAGTATACGGCCCGCAGGTGGAAAACCACCCCATGTTCCCGCAAAAAACGAATGTGGAATTTGTGACGGTGCTGGACAAAAACACCGTGCGTATGCGCGTGTGGGAGCGCGGCGCAGGTATTACGCAGGCGTGCGGAACAGGCGCTTGCGCCAGTGTGGTGGCGGCGGTTATCAGCGGGAAAACCAACCGCCATGTGACGGTAAAGCTGGACGGCGGCGCCTTGCAAATTGACTGGCCGGAACAAACGCATATTTTTATGACCGGCCCCGCCGAAAAAACTTTTACAGGTACTTGGGAGAAACCACTGTGACTTTACTAAACCAAAATTACTTAAAATTACCCGGCAGTTATTTATTTTCCGAAATTGCCAAAAAGGTGGCCGCTTTTAAGGCCGCCCACCCGGATAAATCCGTCATCAGCCTGGGGATTGGGGACGTTTCCGCCCCGCTGGCCCCGGCGGTGGTGGAGGCGTTGCAAAAAGCCTCGCTGGAAATGGGCTCTGCGGGCACGTTCCGCGGCTACGGGCCGGAGCAAGGCTATGCTTTCTTGCGCGAAGCCATTTTGCAAAACGATTATACCGCGCGCGGCATTCACCTGTCTGCCGATGAAATTTTTGTAAGTGATGGCGCCAAAAGTGATGTGGCCAACTTTCAGGAATTATTTTCGCCCTCGTGCGTGGTGGCGGTGCAAAACCCGGTGTATCCCGTATATGTGGATACCAACGTAATGGCGGGGCGCACGGGCCCTTTTGCAAACGGTGCGTTTGCGGGGCTGGTGTATTTGCCTTGCACGCAACAAAACGCTTTCACGCCGGATTTGCCCCACACACGGGCGGATTTGGTGTATTTATGCTCCCCCAATAATCCCACCGGGGCGGCGCTCACGCGCGAACAACTCACCCGCTGGGTCAACTGGGCCAAAGCGAACCATGCCGTTATTTTGTTTGACAGCGCGTACGAGGCGTTTATTTCCCAGCCGGATGTGCCGCACTCTATTTACGAAATCCCCGGCGCGCAGGAAGTGGCGGTGGAGTTCCGCTCGTTTTCAAAAACGGCCGGATTTACCGGCACGCGCTGTGCCTATACCGTGGTGCCCAAAGCCCTGCAAGTGCAGGACGAAGCGGGCCAAAATTACAGCTTAAATGCGTTGTGGTTGCGCCGCCAAACCACCAAGTTTAACGGGGTGCCCTATATTGTGCAACGCGCGGCCGAGGCCGTTTATTCTCCCGCCGGAAAAGCGCAAACGCGCCAAGCGGTGCAAACGTATATGCAAAATGCGCAAGTGATTTTATCGGCCTTGCAAAATGCCGGGCTGACGGCTTACGGCGGCGTAAATGCGCCGTACATTTGGCTCAAAACGCCAAACGGGCTTGATTCTTGGGCGTTTTTTGATAAACTGTTATCAGAGGCGTGCGTTGTGGGAACGCCGGGCGTGGGGTTTGGCGCGTGCGGGGAGGGGTTCTTCCGCTTAACGGCGTTTAATACACCGCAACTGACCCAACAGGCCGCCGGGCGCATAGCGGCACTGACGTTTTAACGCTACATTTGATACAATAAAAAGGACAAAAGGAGATAACACATGAAACGTTCCAACCAAGGGTTTACCTTAATTGAACTTTTAACCGTAGTGCTGATTATCGGCATTTTAACCTCGGTAGCGCTGCCGAACTACACCCGCAGTGTAGAGCGTTCCCGCGCGGTGGAGGCGATGGCTTCTATTAAAGCTATTAATGATTCCATTTATACTTATTATGCCAAACACCAGGAATGTCCTACCACGTTTGACCAACTGATGGTAGACGTGCCCGGCGGCGGCAACAGCGCCACGGCGGTGGGGAACAATTTTACGTTCAAAATAGGGGGGGACGGAACTTCCCGCATTTTTGGTACTACTTGTTCCAGCGTGGTGGCCGTACGCCAGACGGCTTCTTATGAATACCGCATTTGGAACCCGTATACCACCGCTACCGGGGTTAAACGCTCCTTGGCGTGCAAAGGGGAAAACCCCAAAAGTACCGGGGTTTGTGATTCGTTGGATTTATCCACCGGCACACCGCCTATTAAGTAGATTTATTCCAACCTGCAACCGGGTGCATAAAAGCGCCCGGTTTTTTTGTGCCCCTGGAATGCCCCTTAAAAAAACAGTTGCAAAATACGGTCAGATAATGTACTATTTTTGCATTATATAATAATAAATAATTAAGTATATTTAACGCAAGATGAGAGGAACCCCATGGCAGACAAGAAAAAGGATATTTCCGAGGAAGCAGACCGCGGCAGTCAGGCCGCAGGCAGTGTTGGGGCTTTTTTTAAGCAGTTAAATTGGGATATTGTTTCTTTTTTTCCGAACAGCCCGTGCGCGCGCGATAAGAAGAAACCCAAAGAAAAAGAATAATTTTATCCGCCGGGTGCGCGGGTGTAGTAGCGGCGGCAGGCCCCTTTACTTGCGGTTGTGGCGTTTCGGCCCGGTTAGGGCGCTTACTTGGCATTTTGGGGCGCGTTGGCCCGGCGGCGTTTCGGCCCGGCGGCGCACTATTTGGCGCTTTGGCGCGCGCAGGTAATGCGGCTCCCCACAAAAAAGCGTTGGTGTTTTTTATAAACGCAGGAAAGTTTTTGGCTGACGGCGGGCGTTTGGCCCTCTTTGGGGGGCATATAACACACAATGCGCGTGCAGGTGTATGTTTTGCCGCACTCCGGGAATGAAGACGACGGAAAATTGGCAATAAACCAAGTAAAATCCAAATTAAAATCCAACTGTTTTAAGAACGCCGCACAGGTGGGCTCCGCTTGTAAGCATTGCGGGTCCGCGCTCACATTTTCCGGCGTGAGGGATTCTTCCAATAGCTCATAGCGTTGGGCGGGTATGGGGTCCCCTTGTACGGCGGATACATCATAACAGCTAAAGCCAGGGGCTTGCTCCTTAGTGCAGGTAAAGGGGGCGTAAATATCGTTTTGCGGGCAAGTATCGTCCACTTCCAGCGGGTTCGTGGTTAAATATTCGGCCGGGGCGCGTTGGGTGATTATTTTGCCGGAATTTTCCGCCGCGTAAACATTCCACCCTACACCCACTAATAGAAAAAGTATGAAAAGTTTTTTCATATATAAAAAACCCCCTTTTATAAAAGTGTATGATACTAAAGTAGAATTTTCCAGCCCAAAAATAAATTACCCGGGCCGTATGCTCTCGCCCTTTGCGGTGCCCCAGACCCGCCCATAAAAAACCCCCCACAATCATGTGGAGGGATAAAAATTATTGCATTACAGCTTACCAACCGTTTTTAGTACAAGTCGTTTTGCAACGCTGCCATTGGGAGATCGAACACGATTTTTTGTTGATACCACCCGGTCCGTTTTTAAATCCGCCCGAGGTATACCAATTCTTAATACAATGGCAAGGATCTGCTCCGACGTGAAGACACATTTTCTCCTCAATAGCCGGATCCGATGGAAAAGCCATCATAGCGCAAGGAGTACACGAGCATTGGTTAATTTTGTCAAGGACATACTCCTGTTTACACGTCCAGCACACCGTATCCGTTTTAGCGGCGGAAGGGCAGCACTCGCTCTTGTGAGCGGCCCTATAAGAGGAATCCGCACAAGATTTAACGGATTTTTTCCCTTTCAAAGCCAGTACAACCACCTTGTCGCCGCCGCCGCCGGAGCCGTATTTTACCGTTTTGCGCGTTTGCCATTCCAGGGTGCCGCCTGTCGGCGCATAGCTGGCACTGGGCAGCGGAATCCAGTTGCCCGCTAAACGCAACGGCGTTTTGGGCGAAATCTTCCTAAAAGTATACCCCCAGTTCCCCGACACATCCAGCTTGCCGTGAATGTTGGCATACACCGCTTCCAAACGCAAGCGGTTTGCTCCCGTGGTGATTTGTTTAATGCGGCTTTCCGGCGCAGCGGTATAACTGCTGGGGGCCTGAAAGCGCGCCGCGCCGTTCATAAACGCTACTTGTAATACGCCAATCCTGGTAGAGCCCACGCAATTTTCTGTGGAACTAAAGCAAGTGGCGGGGAATTCCAATGTGGGGGTGGAGGGAAAATCGTTCCCCACATGACTATGGCCTAAGGTGCCGTCCAATTTAGTAATAAAGTAGGCCAAATTCCCTTGGTCTGTGGACGGTGTTTCGTTCAGCTCAATCGTTCCGGCAGACTGCACCTGCATAGATTTGGCTTTCAGCCCGCCTTTTAAGTTGGCCTGTTCCGACACTTTTAAGCGTTCGTACTGCCCGAAACGCGCCGGGTTAAAGTTTACGGATTGGATAACTTCCGCCCCGCCGATAGACGCCAGCGCCAGGCAGAGCCCTGTGGTTAATATTTTTTTCATACGCATTCCCTGTCTTTAGTAAAATACAAACAAAATATACATTACTACTAATACATTATACGAGTTTTGAACGCGCTTTCAAGTTTTTTTTTATAAAAAAGGCAAGGCTCATTCCTTGCATAAAGCGGTTGTTTTTTATTAGTATATGGTAGAGTATCCATTTTACGGGTAAAAGAGGGATGAATATGACCAAAAGTTTGTTTGAGCTTTTTTGTGAGCCGTCCGGCCCCGCGCCGCAAAATTTATTAACGCGGGATACCCTGCACTTTGTGGAGCAACTGCCGTTTGGGGCCCTGCTGGCCGATGCGCAGGGGCATATTGCTTTCGGCAATTCCCGCGCCGGGCAATTATTAGGTACCGCCAAAACCGCGTTTGAAGGCGGCAATATCGCTACATTCGGTTTAACGGCGGCGGAAGTAGCGTCCCTCTTAAAATCTTCCGCCGGGCAAAAAAACATTAAGGAACTGACCGATAAAAATTTGCAAAATGTGTTTGTGTCCGTGGGGGCCAGCAAACTGGGCAGTTATACCCTTATTACGTTGGAGCCTGTGCCGCAACAGCGCCGTTTAGAGGCCGAAAAACGCTTTTTGGTGGAAGTGGTAAACCATTATCCCATGGGCGTCACCATGCAAAACGTGCAAGATGTGTGCTGTTTGTGGAACCGCAAGGCGGAGGAAATTTTCGGCCGCCGCGGGGCCAATACGCTGGGGCAGGAAATTTATAAGTTTTTACCGCCGGAAATGTTAAACGCCCTGGAATTAATGGACCAAGAGGTCAAAGACTCCGCCAAAGTGCGCCCGGATGCGCGTATGCACTTTACCGATTCCAACGGCCAGGAGCGCACATTAAGCGTTAGTAAAATACCCGTGTTGGGGGCGGACGGTGCCGTAAGCTATATTTTAACTTCGTACGAAGACATTACCAACCGCTACACCAGCGAACAAGAAATGGTGCAAACCCGCAATATGTTGCAAGCCATTGTGGATAATGTGCCCGTGGGGTTATATACCCGCACGGCCGACCGGCGTATGATATTTTTTAACAAGCAAAGCCAGGTAATTTTTAACGAGGTCCAACCCCGCTTTGCCAACTCTCCGCACGCCAAACAAACGCGGGAACAAATAGACGCTTACCACGAGCGGGAAGAAGAAATCCTGCGTACGGGTAAAATACAGGAATTCCCGGACGAGGTCTATTTAGACCACGCCGGGAACGAGCGCTATATCCACATGCTCAAAGTGCCGCTTTTTAAGGCCGGGCCGGAGCCGGTGGTGCTTTCTATTGTGGAAGACGTGACCAAACGCCGCGAACAAGAGCGCGAAATTGTGCGTATGAACAAGCTGTTGCAGGCCATTGTAGATAACGCGCCTATCGGCCTGTATGCCCGGGGCGAAAGCGGACAAATGCTACTGCGCAACAAGCGTTGTACCAGTATGTTCGGCGCGATGGACGATAAAGATTTTTCTGCCGACGGCTCCCTGCCGCACGAAACCAAAGAAGATGTAGCCTCTTATTTAGGGCGGGAAAGCCACATTTTATCCAGCGGCAAAACGCTGGACTTGCCGGAAGAACCGTATAAAACGCCGGACGGCACGCAGAAAATCCTGCATTTAATTAAAGTGCCCGTAAAAGACGAAACCAACGAGCTGAACTTTGTTATTACGCTGGCCGAAGATATTACCGAAAAGAAAGAGCAGGAAAACCGCCTGGCGGTGGCGCATAACTTCCAACAAGCCGTGTTGGATAACGCCCCCTTGGCTATTTATGCGCGCGGGGTGGATAACCAGATGTCTTTTATCAATAAAGCCGCGCACGAAATCTTCCCGGATGAAACGGAATATAAAGAGGAAAGCGATTTTTACGGCCAGCGCGAAAAAGCCATTTTTGCCGATAAAAAAGTGGTGGATTTACCCGCCGAATGGTACACCACCCGCCGCGGCAATAAGGTGCTGCTGCATTTAATTAAGGTGCCGGTGTATGATAAAGACGGCAACCCGTATATGATGCTCACCCTGGCGCAGGATATTACGGAAAAGAAACTGCAAGAAGAAGAAATTATCAAAACGCGCAACTTCCTGCAAACGGTTATTGATAACCTGCCGCTCGCGCTATCCGTCAAAAACCAAGACGGCAAATATATTTTGTGGAACAAAAAGAGCGAGGAGCTTTTCGGCACCACGTCGGCCGAGGTAATCGGGCGGACACATTACCGGCATGATATTTCGCCGGAGCAGGCGGAGTTTTTAGCCTCTGCGGACCAAAAAGTGTTGGAAAGCGGCAAGGAATTAAACATTCCGCAAGAGCTTATTTCCACCGCCACGGAAGGCGTAAAAATTATGCACACGGTTAAAACCCCGGTGTTTACCAAAGAGGGCCAGCCGGATTGTTTGTTGTCGGTTTCGGAAGATATTACCGCCAAAACCAAAATGGAAAAACAAATCCGCGAGGCCAGCGACAAAAACACCCTGTTGGTGGATAACGCCCGCGAAGGCGTGGCTATGCTGGAAGACGGCAACGTGCTGTATGCCAACCATGCGGTTTTGCATATTTTGGGGTTGACCTCTCTGGAAGAATTACAGCACCGCCCGCTGCTAGATTTAGTAGCGCCGGACCACCGCATTTTTGCGCAGGAAAAATACGATGCGGTGTTGAACGGCACGCCGGGTAGTGAAAGCGCCACGGAAATCCACTTTTTGCGCCCGGACGGGACGGAAGTGGAAACGGAATTTGCCGCCGCGGCCTCGCGCTATTTGGGGCGGCGGATTGTGATGTGCTTTGTGCGGGACGTCACCACCGCCAACCGCGCCTTGCGGGAAATTAAAAAAGAGCGCGAAAACTTCCGCGCCGCTTTTGAAAACAGCATCACCCCGGCTTTTGTGATGACGGGCAAAGGGTATATTACGGTAATGAACCGCGCCGCGCGGGAGCTGTTTAACTTCACGCAGGCGGATAAAAATTTCTACCGTAATGTGTATATGAAACCCGCCATTACGCTGGCCGCGCGCCGGGAACTGCGCCAAGGCCACGCCGCACAAATGGATTATGTGTTTGATTTTGAGCGCGCAAAAGTAAAATTCCCCGGCCGGATTAAAGGGGATGGAAAATTGCCGCTGTCCGTCACGTTTGAACCTATGAACCGCCGCGACAGCAAAGACGGCACCGTAGAGGCGGATTATGTGGTGTATTTACAGCCGAAAGACGGTGCTTCCCCAGTGCCGCCCGCCCCGGGTGAAAACGGCAAAAAACCGCGCGTGCGTTTAGTTAAAAAAGGCTCCGCGCCCAATGCCCCGGCGGCCCCCAATGCGCCTGCCGCACCCAACGCGCCCGCCGCACCCAACGCGCCCGTCGCACCCAATGCTCCGGCCGCACCCAATGCCAAGGGCGCGCTACCTCCTGCGCCCCCGGTAAAAATGCAGTTTATGCTCCCCAATACGGAGCCGTACGCCGTTTGCTCGCCGGAGTTCAAAATTACGCAGTGTAATGATTTGTTTTGCTCCCTTTGCCAGTTGGAACAGGGGGAACTGACCGGGCAGGAAATCTTAAAATTATTTGATGAGCCCAGCGGCGCCTTATTAAAAGAGGACTTAAAAAATTTGGCGGCGGGGGAAGACCTGGAAAACCGGGAATATAACTTGCGCCTTGCCAGCGGGCTGGAAACCGTGGCCGTGCGTTTAAGTGCGGTAAAAGAAAGCAACGGCAGTTATTTGTTCATTTTGCGCAATTTGGCGTTTCACCGCCAGATTATGCACATTTTGGAAGAACGCTCCGCCCAGTTAAATGCGCTGTTGGATGCTACCGAAGGCGTGGTGTTCAGCGTTTCTTGCGACGGCAAAACCTTCGGCCGTATTGAACAGGCGAATAAGTTTTTGGCGCAGATGTTGGATTATTCCCACGACGAGCTGATACGCTTAAAATTCCGGGCGCTTTTTTCAGCTCCTGCCCGCATAAGTGATGTAAAAACCGACGAATGGTTCGCCCAGTTAGAGGAGCAGTTTTTTAAGGACGGCCGCGCGAATTTCTCCGCGCCCGTATACCGCAAAGACGGCTCCAAATTGCAGGCGGAAGTGACCATTGTGCCCATAGATTTAGCCAACCGCAACGAAGCGATGGTGGTGGTGCGGGATATTTCCACCCAGTTGGATAAACTGGCGCAGGACTCCCAGCAGGCGCAGGAACTGCGCAGTGTGCGCCAAGCCATGCCGGGCCTTTATCTAAAGGTAAATGCCGAGGGCCGCGTGCTGGAGGTTTCCTCCAACCTGGAATACCTAACCACGGCGCAGGCCAGCGAGCGGTTTATGAATAAAACCCCCAACGAATACTGGCCCGAGCAGACGGCCTCCCAAGAAATGTTTGCCGTTAAAGAGGCGCTTTCCGTAAACATCACTACGCATTTTGATTTTACGCAGGAAGAAGACGGCCGCACCCGCAGTTATGAGGCCGCCGTCACGCCCATTACCGGGCGCGAGGAAGCCATTATTTGGATTAAAGACGTTAGCGAAAAGCAGGAACACGACGGCCGCGTGCATGAATTGTACGAAATCAGCAACCAACCCAATTTGTCCATTACGGATTTGGTGGATAAAATACTGGAGTTCGGCAAGCGCGTGTTTAAGGCGGATATCGGCCTAATTCTCCGCTTTGCCGACGACACCGCCCAGCAAATGAGCGTGGTGTATGTGACCCAGAATGATTTTAATGTACAGCGGTATATGGAGTTCCCCGTAGAAGAATGTTTAACCAACGTGGCGGACGACAGCATTGTGGAATACCCGGATTTGGGCAACACCTCTTGCACGCATTGTATTCACGTTGCCAAACAATTCGGCGCCATGATTGCCGCCCCGCTGAGCGTAAACGGCAAGGCGGCGGGGGCGTTGTGCTTTGCCGCGCGCAATACGCGCCGTTCGTTTGATACCGGCGCCGAGGAGCTGATTGGCTTAATGGCCCGCATATTGAGCCTGCGTATTGAACTGCGCCAGGCGGGCAAAGCCGTCAGCGAAACGTCCCAAAGCCTTACCCGCACGCTGGAATATGTGGATTTCCCTGCCGTAATGATTGGTATGGACTACCGCATCCGCTCCGCCAATGCGGCGTTTTTGGAAACCACCGGCTGCCGGGTGGCGGTTAAGATGAACTTTTTTGACCGCTTTATCCGCAAGCCGTCTATTGCGCAGGCTTCTTTCAAGTCGGCCGCGCAAAACGGCAACCCCAAGGCGTTCCGCCTGCGGATGGACCTGTTGCACGAAGACGGCCTGTATGTGGAAACAAATTGGGAAGTGTTTGTGATTAAGGATGCGGAGGGGCAGACGGAGGGGTATGCGCTGATAGGCATGAAAACCTCCAAATAACAGATAACAACTGTTGGTAAGCTAGGTTTTTAATGCGCGGGGAACAAAATAACATTTTGTTCCCCGTTCGCATTTCATGGGCAAACAATTTTCCAAATTTAAGCCCTTTTGCACCGCCTTTGGGCTTATGTGGCATTTAGCCACACCGCGCCCCTACTAATGCCCGCCCATACGGCTCAAATCTGAAAAAACAGCCTGCAAACAATAACTCTTGTACTGGCACGAACGGCATAAAACAAAACGCTTGAAAAAGCGCCTGTGCTTTTGCCCGCATTTTGGGGTGCAAGAATTGTTTCATCGCTGTTTTTTGCCGACAGAATTAAAAACGAAGCGGCGAATGTTTCAAAAACAAGCAGTGATGATATTGATTCACGCACAAAATTCTTTAATAATATGGGGTTATGATAAAAAAATTCCGAAAAACTATTGTCGAACGCCCTTACTTTGTGTTACAATGCAAGTGACCGCGGTTATTTGCCGAAAGCTTTGCGGCAAAAGGTTTTATGCGGCGGACTTTTGCATATTATTCGGAAAGAGGAACGGTGAAATATAAAGATGGCTTATGAAGAAAAGAAGTCTTATGAAGAGGAAGAAAACGCCTATTCAATATATAAGCTTTTAAAAATACTTGCGCGCAAATGGTGGGTCATAGTTGCCCTTATGCTTGTTTTTGCCGCCATGGGCTTCGGCATAGCAAAGGTAACTTATGAAGACAGCTATATTTCAAGAATTATTCTTAACATTTCAAATAAGGACAAAAATATTGTCGGCGAGCCGGCAACCTACGTCACTGCGAGCGACACGCAGGCTTCGGCGGTTATTGCAAACAACTTTAAAATACTTATTCTGCAGGGCGACGATTTTATTCTTGCCGTTCAGGACGCAGTGAAAGCAAAAACAGGCGTCGAATACAGCAAAAAAGCGCTTCGCTCTATGATAAGCGTTGAAACCGTCACCGACTCGACAATGCTCAAAATTTCGGTCAAATCAACCGACCCCGAGCTTGCCTATGCCGTTTCGACCTCAATTCAGAGCGTTTATAAAAAGATTACCGACGAAGCGTTCCAGACTGCAAACTTTGCCGTTGCCGACAACGCAACCGCGCCCGAGCTTCAGGGCGACTCGTCAACGGTTCTTTATACCGCCGCCGGCCTTATAATCGGCGCGGGTCTTGCGGTGCTTCTTTTGTTCGTTTCGGTTATGCTTAAAAACACCGTGCTTACAAGCGAGGATATTAAAAAGAACTTCAACGTCAATATTATCGCTTCGGTTGCAAAAATCAAAAGCAAAAAGAACGAAAGAAAACGCCTTCTTATTACCGACAAAAACGTCGGGCTTCCGTTTATCGAAACGTTTAAGCTTATAAGAACAAAAATAGAAAACGTCAAGCTCAAAAAGGGCTATTCGGTATTTGCCGTTACAAGCTCCACCGAAAGCGAAGGCAAAACAACCTGCGCTTCAAACATTGCGCTTTCACTCGCAAAATCGGGCAAATCCGTCCTTATTATCGACGCCGACTTGAGAAAGCCCGCCATTTATAAAACTCTCGGCATTTCGCTTGATGACGACGATATGGGCGTTTATGACATCGTAAGCGGCAGCAAGTCGTTTGAAGAAGCGGTAAAATATGTTGAAAAATACAACCTTTATCTTCTTATTTCGGCTGTTCCCGTGAACGACCCGTCAGAGGTTCTCGCTTCGAGAAAGATGGAATCCATAATCAGCGAAGCACGAAAGAGCTTTGACTATGTTATAGTTGACTGCCCGCCCGCAGGCGTTGTTGCCGACGCGGCAATAGTTTCAAACTATACCGATTCGATAATTTTCGTAACTGCCGAAAACAAGGTTTCGCTTTCACAGGTTGAATACGCGTTGAGCGACCTTATGACAACAAAGGCTGAAATACTCGGCGTTATTTATAACTATGCCGAAATCGGACTTCTTTCGTCAGGCTCAGGCAAAGGCTCGGGCTACGGCTACGGCAGCGGATATTACGGTTCTTATTACGGCTCGTCGTCTTATTACGGCACGCAGTTAAAGCACAAAAAGCATAAATAAAAGAATAACAATAAAAACGGGGAGCTGTAAAAATTGAATTTTTACGGCTCCCGTTATTTCGGAGGATTATATTTTGTTTGAAAATAAAGAAAGCGCCGAAAAGGCTGTGCTTATTTGCGCAGACACAGGCGAATATGACGCAGAAAGCTCTCTTGTTGAGCTTTCGGAGCTTGCGAAAACGGCGGGCGCCGAGGTCGTTTGCGAAATAGTGCAAAAGCGTGAAGCACCCGACGGCGCAACGTATATCGGAAGCGGCAAATTAAAAGAGCTTTGCGATTTTTGCCGCAGTAACGAGGTTGACGTTATAATTGCCGATGGCGAGCTTTCGCCGTCACAGCAGCGCAATATCGAAAATGAAACCGATGTGCGTGTTATCGACCGCACAACGCTCATACTTGATATTTTTGCAATGCGTGCTCTTTCGGGCGAAGGCAAGCTTCAGGTGGAATTAGCTCAGCTTAAATATCTTTTGCCGCGGCTCGGCGGTAAGGGCGTTTCAATGTCAAGGCTCGGCGGCGGTATAGGCACGCGCGGCCCCGGCGAAACAAAGCTTGAAACCGACAGGCGCCACATAAGGCGCAGGATTTCATCGCTTGAAGCGGAGTTAAAAGAGCTTGAAGCGCGCCGCGCACGCTACAGAGAGCGCCGCAAAAAAGACGGCGCCGTGACAGTTGCTCTTGTCGGCTACACAAACGCGGGCAAATCGACGCTTATGAACGCGCTTACAAACGCGGGTGTGCTTGCCGAAAACAAGCTGTTTGCAACGCTTGACCCAACGGCGCGCGCTCTTACATTGCCCGACGGCAGAACGGTAATTTTAATAGATACGGTCGGATTTATAAGAAGGCTTCCGCACAAGCTTGTCGAAGCGTTTAAATCCACCCTTGACGAAGCAGTTGACGCCGACGTTATAATAGATGTGTGCGACGCTTCAAGCCCCGAATGCTCGGAGCATTTTAAAGTTACCGAAGCTCTTTTGGAAGAGCTCGGCTGCACGGGAAAGCCCATAATAACCGCCCTTAATAAATGCGACGTTTCGGGCGACGACGCGACTATTCCGCTTTTGGGCAACACCGTCAGAATATCGGCGAAAAACGGCGACGGACTTTCGGAGCTTCTTTTAATGACCCAAAAGCTTCTTCCGCCGACAAGAAAGCGTATAAAGCTTCTTTTGCCGTTTAACAAAGGTGCGCTCGCGTCGCAGTTAAGAAAAGACGGCGTCGTTCATTCGGAAGAGTATACTGCACAAGGGCTTCTTCTTGACGTTACCGCAGACGTTCGTATGCTTGAAGAGTGCAAGGAATATATAACAGAATAAACTAACAAAAAGCAATAAGAAAAAGGGGCTGTAAAAAGTTTTTTACAGCCCCTTTGATTTTTATTGCAGTTTTTTATTGCTCTGCTTTTATGTCGCCCGCTTTTTTAAGGCAAGCCTTTGAAACTGCGGGGCCTATAAGCTCATAAATAAGCGTTCCGCAAAGAACGATTGCGCGGATTTCTTTTGCGTGCTCGGGCAAAACGCTTGCCGCGGCAAGCGAAAGACCGATTGCAACGCCCGCTTGCGGAATAAGCGCAGGTCCGAGATATTTTTTAATGCTCTTATCGGATTTCATAAGCACTGCGCCCACGGTCGAGCCGAACATCTTGCCGAGAACGCGGAAGATTATGTAAATTATTCCCGCAACGCCGACAGACGGAAGAACCGAAAGCTTGAGGTCAGCGCCCGAAGCTATAAAGAACAGCATAAATACGGGCGGTGTGATTTTATCCGAAAGGTCCATAAGCTTGTTGACGTCGGGCGAGAAGTTTGCAACGACCGCGCCCAAAGACATACAAAGCAAAAGCGACGAAAATCCGCAAAGCTTTGAAAGACCCAAGCCCATAAAAATGAAGGCGATTATAAGCGAAAGGCGGTTGCCGTCTTTTTTGAAGAATTTAAGCGGCAATAAGAAGATAAATCCGAGAAGTGCGCCAACCAAAAGCGCGCCGCCTATCTCTATAACGGGCGGCAAAACCGTGTCTTTAAAAGACGTGCCCTTGCCCGCTATTGCAGAAGCTATCGCGATTGAAAGCGAATACATAATAAGCGCCGTGGCGTCGTCTATTGCGACGACCGAAAGAAGCGTTTCGGTGAGCTTGCCTTTTGCCTTGTATTGCTTAATAACCATTATTGTGGCTGCGGGGGCGGTTGCCGCGGCTATTGAGCCGAGCACAAGCGAAAACGTAATTCCGAAGCCCGCCGCAAGAAGCGCCAGAACAACAAACACAACCGCAAAAAACGACTCAAGGCACGCAATGACAATCGGCGTTGCGCCCACCCGTTTAAAGTAGCTTATTTTAAACTCGTTGCCGATTGAAAAGGCGATAAATCCAAGGGCTGTGTCCGAAATTATTTCGATTTCGTCAATAAAGCCCTCGCTTAAAATGCCGAGAACGCTCGGCCCGAGAATAAGGCCCGCAAGAAGATAGCCGGTAACATTCGGAAGCTTGATTTTTTTAACGAGCCTGCCCATTGCCATGCCGAAAAAAATCATTACGGCAAGGTCTATAAATGTGTTTAAATTTAAGTTAAGTTCGCCGAACATCAGTGTGAAAGTCCCTCCAGACGGTCAATCGGGAGAGTGAACAAAATACCTGTGTCGGGGCGCGAAAGGCCGCCCGTTACTTTGTCGGTGATTTTGTATATCGTGTCGATATTACTTTCATCGGTCACCATAAAAATTGTTTTGTTTTCTTTGTGCGCGGGGTTTAAAAGATTTCTTAAAGAGCCGAAAAAGCTGAAATCAAACTCTTCGCGGTCGCTTAATTCCTGAATCATACCTTTGCTGTCGATTATGGTAGCGCCCGAAATTTCGTTTTTGCCGAACTCTTCAAGAAGCTCTTCAAGACACTCGGTCTTGTTAAGAACAATAATCAAAAGCTTCATTCGTATCTGCCTCTTTTGTATTAAGTTTTTCTTAATATCAATTTTACCTATTTGTAAAATAATATTATCACTTGAAACGCTGTTTTTCAATGGTGCAGATACACAATATTAAAGTATTGCGGCAACGGTCTTTTGTTAAAATTTATTTTATCTCTTTAACTGCGGCGCCTTTATAATAGTGCTTTAAAATTTCTTCGTAATCAAAGCCGCGTTTTGCCATGCTGTCTGCCCCGTATTGGCTCATTCCCACGCCGTGACCGTAGCCGTAGGTTGTAAAGGTTACGCTGTCTTTTGAACATTTCACGTCAAAAGCGGCGCTTTTAAGTGAGAACGCTTCTCTAAGGTCTTCGCCCGTAAACTCTTTTTCGTCCGCTTTTATATTAAGAACGGTTCCGGCAGAGGATTTTTTAATGTCGGAAAAAATGTCCGAAAGGTCATTTAAACCGTCGGTTTTTAAGCCGAGCTTTTCTAAACATTCTTTTGTCTGCGAAAGCGAATACTGTGCAGTAACGCTGTATGACGGCGAAAGAGCGTCGCCGCTGCTTTTTACGCTTACAAGATACGGCACGGCGTTGCCCCACACGTTTTCGGCGGTTTCGGTAGTACCCGTCGAAATGGCGCAAAATGCGGCAATACAAAGCTTTCCGTCATAATAAAGCGCTTTTCCTTCGACTGCTTTTACAGCTTTTTCAAGCTTTTCTTCGTATTTTTCAAAAGAGTCGCCCCACTTCTCTTTGCGCTCATTGAGGCTCATATAGCCTTGGTGGGTGCTTGTGTCATCCGAAATATCCGCTCCGTCAACGTCAAATCCGCCCGTATCTTTAAGGCGAAGCGCGTTTGTTATGCACGCCACAGCCTGCGCTTTAAGCGCTTCGTCTTCATACGTTATCGGCATTTCGGCGGCAACGCTTCCGCAGGCGTATTCAAATAAAGAAAGGCTTACGGTCTTTTTGTCGCCGCTTAAAAACACGTTTATTGCGGCTTCATCGTTTTTTGCGCTTTCAAGAGTCTCTTCTGCCGCCAAAGACTCGTCCGAAGCTTCTTTTGGCGCGGCTCTTAAAAGCCCCAGAGGCAGAGCCGTCAGAACAAGAAAAGCGAGTGAAGTGAGTATTATACAGTTTTTCATAAGTGTGCACCGTCCTATTTTTTTGTTGACAAGTTCGCTTTGATGTTATAAAATAATATGAATTATTATTTTATCTTATGACTTTAAGGGAGGAATCAAAATGCCCACATATATCTCACCGATTCCTAACGAAGCGCTTGCGCCCCTTTGCAGGGAGCTTGAAAAATACAGCGCAATTTCCCAGGATTATTTTGAAAGATTTGATGTAAAACGCGGGCTTCGCAATCGCGACGGAAGCGGCGTTATGGCAGGACTTACAAAGGTTTGCTCGGTCGAGGGCTATTATATAGAAGACGGTGAAAGAATGCCCATAGAAGGCAGACTTACATACCGCGGAATGAACGTCAGCGAGATTGTTGACGGCTGCCGCAAAGAGAACCGCTTCGGCTTTGAAGAGGTCGTATGGCTTCTTTTGTTCGGCTCGCTTCCGACGGCAGAACAGCTTTCGGGGTTCAGGCGGCTTATCACAGACTCAAGAGAGCTTCCCGAGGACTTTATCGAAGATATGATAATGAAAGCGCCCTCGCCCGATATTATGAACAAGCTTCAGCGCTCGGTGCTTTCGCTTTATTCTTACGATATGAATCCCGACGACATTTCAATCGAGAATGTTTTGCGTCAAAGCATTCAGCTTATAGCGCAGCTCCCCACGATAATGACATATGCTTATCAGGTAAAAAGACGTCATTATTATAAAAAGAGTATGTATATTCACCCGATTGTACCGGGTCAGTCCACAGCCGAAACAATACTTTACACAACGCGCTCAAACCGCGAATTTACAGACGCCGAAGCAAAGCTTCTTGACATTTGCCTTATGCTTCACGCCGACCACGGCGGCGGTAACAACTCGGCTTTTGCAACGCGCGTGGTCACTTCGAGCGGAACCGACACATATGCCGCAATTTCTGCCGGCATAGGCTCACTTAAAGGCCCCAGGCACGGCGGCGCAAACTTAAAGGTTGCCGAAATGATGCGCTATTTGAAAGAGGACGTAAGCGACATTACAAACGAAGGACAGGTTGCCGACTTCTTAAGAAAAGTAATAAATAAAGAAGCGGGCGACAGAAGCGGCCTTGTTTACGGAATGGGCCATGCGGTTTATACGCTTTCGGACCCGCGCCAGAAGATTCTTAAAAGCGAGGCTCAAAAAATAGCCGAAGAAAAGGGCTTCGGCGCAGAGCTCAGAGCGCTTGAGCTTATAGAAAAGCTCACGCCCGAAATTTTTGCCGAAGAAAAACACAACACAAAAAAGATTTGTGCCAACGTTGACCTTTATTCGGGGCTTATTTATGAAATGCTTAAAATACCGATGGACCTTTACACGCCGCTGTTTGCAATTGCGCGCGTTGCGGGCTGGTCGGCGCACCGCATAGAGGAGCTTATAAGCGGCAACAGGGTAATAAGACCCGCTTATAAGAACGTGGGAACGCCCAAACAGTACATTCCTTTGGGCGAAAGAAAAGAGGGGGCAAGCACCTTCCTGCACGAGTATGTTCCGCTTGAAGAAAGATAACCGAAAGGCTTGACGATTATGAAAAAATTAAAGGGTTCATTAAAGTCCGTAAAGATGAAATACCTTTTGTTTATGTATGCGGCGTCGCTTTTTATCCTTTTGCCGCTCAGGGTGTATCAGCTTCTTGCCGCTACAGAACGCCTTACGGGCTTCTTTGTAATCGGCGATAAAACGGGCTATGTTATTTACGGGCTGATTTTGCTGTTTGTCGTGCTGTTTTTGGCACTTAGCTTTTTAAGCCGCGAAGTGCCTTCGCCGAGGCTTAAAAGCGGCAAAAATATGCCGCTCGGCATTGCGGCACTCATATTTGCCGCGGGTCTTTTATATGACGTTTCAATGTTTGTTGTCAAGGTGTATCCCGCAGGGGCCTCGGGAAGTGTGTTTTTCAGCGCTTTGAAGATGAATATTATAAACGGCACCCCGATTTTCAACATTCCCAAAATGCTTCTTGCCGTCATAACAATTATATGGCTTGTGCTTTTTGCAGTCGGCAATTTCGGCGGTAAGTTTGATTATAAAAGATACAAGATTATTGCTCTTGCACCTGTCTTTTGGGCTGTAATAAGAACAATGTCCTATCTTACGGACGCAATCAATTATTTCAACGTATCCGAAATTTTGTTTGAAATAGCGGCAAATGCGTTTTTGGTGCTTTTCTTTTTGGCAGAGGCTCGCATATCAACAGGCGTGTTCTCGGTCGATTCAATGTGGGGCATATACGGCTACGGCTTTTCGGCGGCTGTTTTTATATCGCTTATTACCGTTCCGCGTATAGTTGTTACGGTGTTAAACCGCCGCAATCCGATCTCATTTTCGTTTGAACCGGTCGATTTCGGCGCGCTTGTGTTTGTTCTTACGTACATTTTCGCTTCGTTCGGCATCGGGTTTGACGGCAGTGCAAAAGAGCGAAAGCTCATTTCCGAAATAGCCCTCCCCGAGGACGGCGCCGTTGTAAGAAAGGGCGACAACAGAAGACTTTCCGAGACGGCTGAAAATTCTGCCGCCGTTGCCGAAGTGCCCGAAACACACGGCATTTTTAAGGTCGAAGAAGAAACGTTTGAAATTGCCCGCGAAGAAGAACCGAATGAAGCTGTGACTTTAGAAACGGACGCAGAACCTGATGATTTCGGCGAGCTTTCCGAAAATGAAATACCCGAAGAAACGGAAGAAATAACCGGTGAAGCCGAAGAAGATGTTTCGGACAGCGAAAGCGGCTTTGAAGAAATCGACTCGGCAGATGAGTCTGAAGAAACCGAAGAAACAGAAGAATCGGAAGAAAACGAAGCTCCTGTTATAAACGAAGAGGCCGATGCCGAAAATGAGGACGGGGAAGAAGGCGTTTCTCTCATTTCTGACGAAAATGTTGACGGCGAAGAAGAAAATGCTGCATCTAAAAGCTTTGACGGTGCAGATGAATCCAACGAAGAATACAGCGACGTTGAATCGTCCGACGAAGAAGCCGACATAACTGACGAGCCGGATTTAAGCGGCGACAGCGCCGACGAAACAGACGGTGACTTTTTTGGCGACGGCGAAAGCTTTTTTGCTGACAGCGGCGAGGACGAAGAAGAGTCCGGCGAAGCGGACGAGTCTGATGAATACGAAAACTCTGAAGACTCCGACGATATTTCGGAAGAAGCCGACGGCAGCTTTGACGAAGAGACCGACGAAGAAATGAAAGCGGATGAATACAGCTCTGCTTTTGAAGAGACGGCTCAGACAGAAGCTGACAAAGAATACGAATCCGAAAATACTTTTGAAGAAACCAAAATTACCGATTTCGGCGGCGACTCAGAAGAAATGCCCGAAAACAAGAAAAAGCGCAAAAAAAGAGGCGGCTTTTTCAAAAGAAAAAAAGAAGAGGACGACAGCGACGAAGAGCAGATTTCTGCCGTTTCTCTTAAAGATATGAAGGCAAAAAAGAAACAGTAAACCGAGGGTCGCCTATGTTTTTTGATAATATGTGGATTGCCGCGCGGCAGGTCCTTGTGCTTTATCTGATTGTGGCGGTCGGCTTTGCGGTCGACCGTCTCGGCGTTTTTAAGCAAAAAACGGCGCAGCATTCAAACGATTTGCTGTTTTTTATAACAACCCCCGCAACAATCATCAAGTCGTTTATTCTTATGGATTTCACAAAAGACTCGGCGGGCGCTCTTTTAAAGGCGTTTTTGCTTATGAGCCTTACAATAATTGTGGGAATCATAATCGCACTGCCGTTTTTTAACAAAAATAAAAACAGCGCCGTTTATAAATACGCCGTAAGCTACGGCAATATGGGGTATATGGCTTTGCCGCTTTGCGAAGCGCTTTTGGGCGAGCGCGGTGTTTTTTACTGCTCTGCCGGCGTTGCCGCGTTTAATATTATTTCGTTTACACACGGCGTGTGGCTTATGACCCGCGACAAGAAAGAAAAGTTTTTCAGCCCGAAAAACCTTATTTTAAATCCCGGGATGATTTCGCTTATTATCGGTCTGCCGCTGTTCTTTTTCGGCATAAAACCGCCCGAAACGGTAATGACGGCGCTTTCTCACATAGCAAACCTCAACACACCGCTTGCAATGCTGTTTCTCGGAACTTATATTGCAAATACCGATATGAAAAATATGTTTTCGTCCTACGAAAATTATCTCGCCTCGTTTTTAAAGCTTGCCGCTCTGCCGCTTTCAATGCTTTTGATTTTTAAACTTATGGGCGTTTCGGGCGAGCTTCTTACGGCACTTATAATATCGGCTTCTGCGCCGAGCGCAAACAACACCGTAATGTTTTCGGCAAAATACGGCAAGGATATAGGCGCCGCTTCAAAAGAGGTTGCGTTCTGTTCGCTTGTTTCGGTTATTACAATACCTGTTATGATTGCTTTGAGCATATAAATTACCGAATGAAAATGTTGTCAAACTTGCAATATTGTATTGTAAAGACAGAAAAAATATTTTATAATATAAAAGGAAAATTCGCGGCGCAAAGCTGCCGCATAAAAGGAGAAATATATATGAAGCTTATAATCGGTATCGTAAACAGTGACGATTCGTCATATCTTATTTCGGAAATAACAAGAGCGTCGTTTCAGGCGACAAAGCTTTCAACCTCGGGCGGCTTTTTAAAGGCGGGCAACGTTACCGTGCTTGTCGGCGTAGAAGACGACAAGGTTGACGATGTTATTTCTATTTTCAGCGATTGCTGTTCAAGAAGAACGCAGATGGTTCCCACAACGCCTCCGTTTATAGGCGAGGGGTTTGTAAGCACCGCTCCCGTTGAAATTACAATAGGCGGTGCAACCATATTTGTCGTTGACGTTGATAAGTTTATTAAATTATGAGTTTTGAAGGCTTCGGCGGCGCGCCCGATAAAGAAAAAGCCGCGCTGCCCGCAGGGCTTTCTCACGCGGTGCTTATTTGCGGCGGAACGGAAGAGGAGCGCAATAAAAAAGCGCTTTATATTGCAAAAACCGCCGTTTGCAGTGGTAAAAAAGACGCTCCGTGCGGCGTGTGCCGCTCGTGCAGAAAAGCAGACGAGGGCGTTCACCCCGATATTATCATTGTGAAAAGGCCCAAAGACAAAAAGTTTTTTCAAAAAGACGCAATAAAGGCGGTTGTCGAAAACGCCTACATAACGCCCAACGAAGCGGATGTAAAAGTATTTGTGATAGAAGAAATGCAGTATATGACCGAAGAGTGTCAGAACGTTCTTTTAAAAATACTTGAAGAGCCGCCGTCATACACATCGTTTGTGCTCACTTCGTCAAATGCAAACGCGGTTATAAAAACCGTGCTTTCAAGAGTTACAAAAATAAAGCTTTCTGCGTCATACGAGGCGGACGCTTTTTCCGACAAAGCAACCGAAATTGTAAAAAATACGCTTTCGGCGCTGACGTCGACTTTTGAATTTGACGTTATTGCGGCGCTCTCGCCGACGGACGGCGACAAAGCGCTTGTGTCAGAGGTGCTTTCGCTTTTGTGCATCGCTTTAAGAGACGCGCTTTCTTTAAAATACGGTGCCAAACCCCTTGAAAAGAAACTTGAAAATGAAACGCGTGCGTTAAGCGCTCTGCCCGCAGAACGGCTTCTTTCTATGTATGACGTTTCAAGCGAGCTTTTAAAGCTTTGCGAAAGCTACCCGAATTACACGCTTCTTTCGGCGGTGCTTTCGGCGCGCTTAAAAGCATGCGGGGAGGCAAAATAATTGCCGATTTAAAAAATCGGCGGTTATTCGGCGCGGGAAATTAACGAATCGGAGGATTATAATATATGGCAGAGGTTGTCGGAGTAAGGTTTAAAGAGGTCGGAAAGATATATTATTTCGACCCCGACCTTAAAAAGTTGAAAAAAGGCGACCGGGTTATTGTTGAAACCGCAAGGGGAATCGAATGCGGCGAGGTTGCGCTTGAAAACCGCGACATCTCGGAAGATGAAATAATGCACCCTTTAAAGCCGATAATAAGGCTTGCCTGCGAAGACGATATTAAAATCGCCGAGCAGAACAGGAAAAAAGAAGCCGAGGCTTTTTCGGTTTGCGAAAAGAAAATAGAAGAGCTGGGGCTTGATATGAAGCTTGTCGGCGTTGAGTGCACGTTTGACGGCAGTAAAATGCTTTTCTATTTCACTGCCGACGGCAGGGTTGATTTCAGAGAGCTTGTTAAAAATCTCGCGTACGTTTACCGCACCAGAATCGAAATGCGTCAGATAGGCGTCCGCGACGAGTCAAAAATGCTCGGCGGTTTCGGAATATGCGGCAGACCGTTTTGCTGTTCTCAGTTTTTGGGCGATTTTCACCCCGTCTCAATAAAAATGGCAAAAGAGCAGGGTTTGTCGCTCAACCCCGGAAAAATCAGCGGAACATGCGGCAGACTTATGTGCTGCTTAAAATACGAGCAGGATTCTTACGAGCATCTTTTAAGAGTTACGCCCAAGGTCGGCGCAATAGTAAAGACGCCAGAGGGCAACGGCACGGTTATAGAAAATAACTTGCTTACGGGTATGCTCAAGGTTACGCTTGAACGCCGCCCCGAAGCCGCGCCCGCGACCTATCACAGGCACGACGTTAAGCTTATAAAAGACGGCAAAATCACAATAAACAAGAGCGAGCTTGATGCCTTAAAAGGAATGGAATAAAAAATTCAAAATTTTCTATTGAAATTTTGATTATATGTGTTACAATAAAGCAAAATCCAAAAGGAGGTTAAGAACATGGCATACAAAATTTCAGACGCTTGCATTTCTTGCGGCGCTTGTGCAGCAGAGTGCCCCGTAGAGGCTATCTCCGCAGGTGACTCTCAGTACGTTATCGACGCAGATACCTGCATCGAGTGCGGCGCATGCGCATCTGTTTGCCCCGTAGAAGCTCCTGCTCAGGACTGATTAAAGCCCAAGGCATTTTGGAATGCGTTTTTAACAGCAACGGCTGTAAGGTCAAGGCTTGTGCCTTTGACTTTGCAGCCGTTTTTCCTTTTCAAGGAGCTTTTTCCGTTTTTTAAATATTAAAAAATTTAAAAATTTAAGCCGATACTATTTGTTTTTGCTGTAAGGTATGTTATAATTCTTATAACTATGGATTAGTATAAAGTTTAATCAGCGGTTAATGAGAAAAACAGGTGGTGCGCCGTGGAAAAACAAAAGTTGCTCGTTATTGAGGCTTCAAAAAGAGAAGAAAGCTTCTCTTTAGAGCTTTCGCGGTATGCTCTTTCGCTTTTTAAGAGCTTTGACGTTTCGGTGTTCAATGTTTTCACAAATTCGTTTGCACCGTGCGACGGCTGTAATTTCTGCGAAAAGGCGGGCAAGTGCCGCCACCGCGACCTTGACGCGTTTTTTAAAGAGTTTGAAATTGCCGATGTTATTTTGATTTTTTCACCTGTTTATAACGAGTCGTTCCCCGCGCCGATGAAAGCTCTTTTAGACCGCTTTCAGGTGTATTACACAAGCTTTTATGCAAATAAAAAGCAGCCGCCCATAAAAAAGAGACGAAAAGCCGTTCTTACGGTCTGCTCGGGGCGCGGCGGTGAATTTGCGCTTTCCGTTATGGAGCGCCAGTTAAAAAATGTATTTTCAATTACGAATATTGAGTTCTCGGGAAGCGTGCTTTGCAATTTTACAGACACAAAGCCCGCGCTTGAAAACGCAAAAAGAGAGCTTTGCGCTTTGCTTTTTTGAAAGGATGTTTTGCGAATGAAAAAGCCATCTTCAAGGTTTATAAAAACGGTTGCCGTGCTTCTTGCGGTTTTTGCCGTTTTTTCCTGTGCTGTCTGGGCGTTTGAGTCTTTAACCGACGACACTTTCAAATTCAATACGCCCACTTACATTAAGCCTAACAGCAAAACCGACGGCGTTATCAAAAATAAAAACGACTATGAGGCCTATATTTTTGAAGTGCCCGAAAACGGCGTTCTCAGCGTCAGCCTTGACCACGACAATTTTGCCGACACTTTAAAAGACGGCTGGATTATTACGCTCTATAAAATTTCAAAGGTCGACGGCAAAGAGCGGTATGACGAAATAACATATTTTAAATCATTTTGGAGCGACGTAACCGCGAGCTGGGGCGAAACTGGCGTTGCACCCGGCGAATACCTTATACTTGTTGAACCGGGCGAGTTTATTCTTGACGTTAATTTCACGCTTGTTTTAAGATATGTCAAAACAAACGCCTATGAAAGCGAGTTCAACGACACAAAAGAAACGGCAATGCCTGTCGAAAGCAGCTGCGAAATATTCGGCTCGTCGTCACAAAGAAAAGACAGCAACGATATTGACTGGTTCAAGCTCACCTTAAAGCACGACGGCTTTGTCAACATAACCTTCTCGCACGAGAATAAATCGCTTCCCGTTGTTGCGTGGCTTGTTACGCTTACCTCCGAAGACGGCACGGTGCTTTCGGACTTTTCGTCAAAGCTCAGCGAGCCGACTGTTACAAGCGGCGACGTTTCGCTTAAAGCGGGCGTGTATTACGTCTGTGTTGAGTCGCAGGTCGTTTACGGCAACACCTACAGCCTTAAATTTGATATGGGCTCTGTCTCGGGCGGCGAATACGAGCCGAACGACTCCCCCGAAGAAGCAACGCTTATAGATGAAAACGAATATATCACGGGCGCTCTTGCGCCGAGGCTTCTCGGCCTTGACAAGGACTATTATAAAATAAACGTTCCGAAAGACGGCGCTGTCGGCATAAGCTTTAAACACAGCGCGTTGACTGAAGATTACGCCGGCTGGAACGTGCGCCTTTTGAAAAAGGAGAGCGACGGCAGCTATTCCGAGATTGTCAGAAAAATTTCGCATTGGAACGAAGAAGAGCTTAAAATTACGGGAATAGGATTAAGCGCAGGCGAATATTATATCGCGATTGACGCCGACTCTATGAAATACAATTCCGCTCAGTATAATCTGAAGTGGACTTTCACCCCGCACAGCACTTATGAAAAAGAGCTTAACAACACCCGTGATACAGCAAACCCCGTAACATTTAATATCTATTGGTACGGCAAGCTTATCACAAAGGACGTTGACTTTGATAACGACTATTTCAGCTTTGAAACGACAGGGCCGAAAAACGTCTGCGTTCAGCTTTGGCACGGCGTCGGCTCCGACAGCTCCGTTGCGTGGACCGTAAGCATAATTTCGGAAAGCGGCGAAGTGATTGCAAGCGTTATGTCGTCAAAGAGCGACGACGTTGTTTCAACCGGCGTTGTAGAGCTCGAAAATGCAGGCAAGTATTACGTCCTTGTGGAAACGGGTCTTGTTGAGTCCGAAGAAGAATACAACTTTATTATAATCACCTGACGGGGGCTTTGGCGTTGAAAAAGTTAATTGCACTGATTTTATGTGCGGCTTTATTGTCACTTTGCGCCTGCACAGCGAATGTTCAAAGCGGCAAAACCGTTATAGCGGCGTCGTTTTACCCGATATATATATTCACTTTGAACCTTGTTGACGGCATAGACGGCATAGAGCTTAAATGTATGGCTGAAGAAAACGTAGGCTGTCTTCACGATTATCAGCTTTTGGCAAAAGACGCGCGCCTTCTTGCCGACGCAAAGATACTTGTGATAAACGGCGCCGGAATGGAAAGCTTTATTGAGGACGCCTATGAAAATAATGACTCGCTTTGTGTTATTGACTCGTCAGAAGGGATTGAGCTTTTATTGGGCGGGTGCGGCGACGAAGAGTCGCACGCGCACTCTCACGCCCACGAAAGCGAGGTTAACGCGCATATATGGATGTCGGTCGAAAACGCCGAAAAGCAGGTTGAAAACATATCTTCGGCGCTTTGCCGGGAACTGCCCGCATATTCGGAAAAAATTTCAAAAAATTGCGAGAATTATATTTCAAGGCTTAAAGTGCTTAAAGACGAGCTTTTAAAAGAATGCGGCGGCATTGGGAATATCCCGGTAATAACATTTCACGAGGCTTATGACTACACCGCAAAAGAATTGGGTCTTTCAATCGAAGCTTCAATAGAAAGCGACGAGGGCGGCGAGCCTACTGCAAAAGAGCTTGCTTCTCTTTCAAAAATCATAAATGAAAAGGGCGTTAAGGCTCTTTTTGTCGAGCCGTATTATAAAGGCTCGGCGGCAAATATTCTTGAGCGCGAAACAGGCGTTTCGGTTTATGTTTTAAACCCCGTTACAAGCGGCGAAAAAACACTTACTGCGTATGAAGACATTATGCGCGAAAATATTAAAACGGTTTTAAAGGCGGTGGAGGCTTAAATGGCGTCGGAAAACGGCTGCGGACTTTGCAGAATATCTGTTGAAAATATAGGCGTAAAGCGCGGCGGCGACGTGCTTTTGCATGATGTCAGTTTTGAGCTTCACTGCGGCGAATTAACTGCTCTAATCGGTGAAAACGGCGCGGGCAAAACGACTCTTTTAAAATCAATATTGGGTGAAATTAAGCATACGGGCACAGTGAGCTTTACGTCGCACGGCGGCAAAAAGCTTGACAAAATAACAATCGGCTATGTGCCGCAGCATCTTGATTTTGACCGCTTTGCACCCGTAAGCGTGCTTGATTTTTTAAGCGTCGGCAGAACGGATGCACCCGTGTGCTTTGTGAATCCGCGAAAATATGTTAAGCAGATTGAAGAAGCGCTTGAAAACGTCGGCTGTGCGGAGCTTAAAAACAGGCGGCTCGGCGCGCTTTCGGGCGGCGAGCTTCAGCGCGTAATGCTTGCGAATGCGCTTTACCCTTTGCCCGAGCTTTTAATACTTGACGAGCCTGTTTCGGGCGTTGACAAAAAGGGCAGCGAAAAATTCTATGAGGTAATTTCTGACCTTAAAAAGAATTACCATATGGCGATTGCCATTGTGTCGCATGACCTCGGCATAGTCGAGAAATATGCCGACAAGGTAATTCTCATAAACAAAACGGTGCTTAAATGCGGCAGCGCTTATGAGGTGTTTAATTCGGACGAATTTAAGCGCAGTTTTTATTTCGGTCAAAAGGCGGCGGGCGAATGAGTGTAATATACGAGGCATTCCATGCTATAATGCCGTTTTCGTGGGCAGGCTATAAATTTATGGTCAACGCATTTTTAGCGGTGCTTTTCATAGCTCCGCTTATGGGCGTTTTGGGAACGATGGCGGTCAATAACAAAATGGCGTTTTTTTCGGACGCTTTGGGGCACAGCGCATTAACGGGCGTGGCGCTCGGCGTTTTGCTCGGCGTAAAAAACGAAATGGTTGCGCTTATAGCCTTCGGCGTGCTTTTGGCGCTTGTTATAACAAAGGTTAAAAACGCGGGCGTTTCTTCTGCGGATACCGTCATAAGCGTGTTTTCTTCGGCTTCGATAGCCGTGGGGCTTTTGGTGCTTTCGTACGGCGGCGGATTTCAGAAATACAACGCCTATTTAGTCGGCGACATTTTAAGTATAACCCCGTCGGAGCTTTTGGCGCTTCTGTTTGTTTTTACCGCCGTTATCGTAATTTGGTGCTTTATTTATAACAAGCTTCTTATAATTTCAATAAACCGCGAGCTTGCGGCGAGCAGGGGAATAAAAACGGCGCTTTATGAGAATATATTCGTCGTCGTTGTTGCGGTCGTCGTAATGTTCTCAATAAAATGGATAGGAATTCTACTTATCAATTCGCTTTTGATATTGCCGGCGGCATCTGCAAGAAATCTTGCTTCGGATTCGCGGCGTTATCTCGGGCTTTCGGTTTTAATATCGCTTATCGGCAGTATCGCGGGGCTTTTGCTTTCGTTCTATTTCGGAATTTCGGCGGGCGCGGCGATAGTCACTTTGCTTGCGGCGGTGTTTTTCGTTACATATTTGTTCAGAAGAAAATGATTGGTTGAAAGGACTGTGTATATAAATGTTGTTTTCGCAGGATATAGGCGTTGACCTCGGCACTGCCAACACGCTTGTTTTTGTTAAGGGAAAGGGTATTGTTATAAGAGAGCCTTCGGTTGTTGCCGTTGACGAAAGAACAAATCCGAAAACCGTTGTTGCCGTCGGTGCGGACGCAAAAAGAATGATAGGCAGAACACCCGGCTCCATTACCGCCGTAAGACCGCTTAAAGACGGCGTAATTGCCGATTTTGATATGACCTCCGATATGCTCAAGGAGTTTATAAGAAGGGCAATAAGCGGCTCGCCTTTTAACAGAGCGCGCGTTATGATATGCATTCCCTCGGGCGTTACAGAGGTTGAACGGCGCGCCGTTCACGACGCCGCAAAAAGCGCGGGCGCGCGGTATGTCAGCCTTATTGAAGAGCCCATGGCGGCGGCAATCGGCGCGGGGCTTCCCGTGCTTGAAGCAACGGGCAGTATGATTGTTGACATCGGCGGCGGCACGTCCGAAGTTGCGGTTATATCGCTCGGCGATATAGTTACGGCTAAATCCGTAAGGGTCGCGGGCGACAATTTTGACGAAGCGATTATTTCATATGTAAAAAGAACGTTCAACCTTCTTATAGGCGAGCGCTCGGCAGAGGATATTAAAATAAAACTCGGCTCCGCTTACCCGTATGAGGGCGAGGCGGCAATGGAAATAAAGGGCAGAAACCTTCTTGACGGACTTCCCAAATCGGTTGAGATAACAAGCGAACAGGTGCGTGAAGCGCTTGCAGACCCCGTTGACCAGATACTCGATTCAATTCGCTATACCCTTGACAGAACCCCGCCGGAGCTTTCGGCCGATATTATGGAGCGTGGCATAATGCTTACGGGCGGCGGCGCGCTTTTAAGAGGGCTTGACAAGCTTATTTCGGCTGAGACGGGTATGCCCGTAAAGGTTGCAAACGACCCGCTTGACTGCGTTGTTAACGGAACGGGCATTTGCCTTGAAAAGGACTTTCTCGGCTTTAACAAGAAGGGCTGATAATGAAAAGATTTTTTAAAAGCGCCAGCTTTAAAATTTTAGTCGTTACGGCGGCGGTGGCGTTTATAGGCGTTTTGTGCGCGGCGTTTTCTCACAATGCTTCGTCGCCCGCAACGTCGGTTATGAGCTTTGTTTTTTCGCCGCTTCAAAAGCTATCTTCGGCAATTTCACATCAAATGAAGAACGTGTCGTCGGCTTTTGCTTCGTCGTCTTATTATAAAGACGAAAACGAAAAGCTTAAAACCGAATTGGAAGAATACCGCGAAAGGCTTGCCGATTACGACGAGCTTAAAACAAAGGTTGACGCATACGAGAAATTTTACGATATAAAAAAGTCTAATCCCGATTACAAGTTCAGTTACGGAACGGTCATTTCAAGAGACGCGGCGGACGCTTATAATTCGTTTGTTTTAAACACAGGCTCAAAAGACGGCGTTAAGGTGAATGACCCCGTTATTTACGGCAGTTATGTCGTCGGGCTTGTGTGCAAGGTCAACACATCGACCTGCGTTGTCAGAACGGTGCTTGACCCGCGCGTCAACATAGGCGCTTTTGAGTCGGGCACGCGCGAATACGGTTATGTTTCAGGCTCCGACGCGCTTTTCGGGGACGGACTTTGCAGGCTTTCGGGGCTTGACAGCTCCACTTCGATAGTAAGCGGCGGAATTGTGTGCACATCGGGCGCGGGCGGCGTGTTCCCGAACGGGCTTATAATCGGCGAAGTGGTTTCGGTTGAAGCCGACGATGTTTCGGCTTCGTATTATGCCGAAGTTAAGCCGTTTTACGAGCCGGGCGAAATTACCGATGTTTTTGTTATAACATCGTTTGAGGGTCAGGGCGAGGGCGACATTACCGACTGACTGTTAAAATTTTGAAAGGGGGCGTGTGCCTTGCAATATGACGACAGCAGAAAAAAGACTGCAAGACGGATAATTTTTGCGCTTGTTACTGTCTTTACGGTGCTTTTGCAAAACAGTGCAAGCGCCGTCCTCGGAAGCTTTTCGGTGCGCCCGCTTGCGGCTATACCGCTTGTTATTTGCATTGCGATGTTTGAACGCGAAATTGCGGCGGCGCTTTTCGGCGCGTTTGCGGGCGTTTTGCTTGATGTATCTTCCGCAAAAGACGGATTCAACACGCTTTTGCTTATTATACTGTGCGCCGTGTGCAGCGTTCTTATAAGCCATCTTATGCGAAATAACCTTATTACGGGAATGGTTTTGTGCGCGGCGTCGCTTCTTGTGTATCAGATAATTTATACATTGGTGTTTGTGGGAGCGGGCGGCGTTGTCGGAATAAGAGCCGCGGCTTTGTTTTACATTCCGTCATTTGCCGCTTCACTGCCGGCAATTCCGATTTTTTATTACCTTGTTAAGGCGGTTTTTAAGCGTTTTCCGTCAGAAACGTATTAAGCCGCCGTGCGATTGTGAGAGTTAAAGATGTCTATTGAGCAAAGAAGAAAAAGAAGAATAACGGGCGTTGTTGCAGTCGTCCTTGTTTTCGCTCTTTTAACGTCGGTTCTTGTGAAAATTCAGATTATCGACGGCAAAAAGTATAAAGCGGCGGGCGCGTCGCTTTCGGTGTCGCAAATGACCGTAAAGGCGGCGCGCGGCGAAATTCTCGACACAAACGGCGAAGCGCTTGTTACAAACAGACAGGGCTATTCCGTGGTGTTTAAATACGCCGAATTTCCCTCTTACAAAAAGCAAAGCGAAAGAAACGAGCTTATTTATGCGCTTATAAACCTTTTTGAAAAAGACGGTGCAAAATGGCTCGACAGATTGCCGGTGATAAAAAAGGACGGCGCGTTTTATATTGACGAAACAAAAAAGGAAGAGCTTCAATATCTCACTTCTGAAAATATGCTCGACCTTGAAAAAGGCGTGAATTCCACTGCCGACGAATGTCTTGACGGGCTTATTGAACGTTACGGACTCAATAAATATGAAAGAAGCGACGCAAGAGATATTGCGTCAGTCTGCTTCGGAATGAAATATCTCGGCTTTTCGGAGTCAAACGAGTATACGTTCGCCGAGGATATTTCAAGCGAGCTTGTTTCAAAGATAAAAGAAAACAGCTCCGTTTTTAAGGGCGTTGACGCCGAAGCGGTAAGCTATCGCGAATATGACGATACGCTTGATTTTACACACATTCTCGGTGTTGTCGGCGCAATAAGCTCCGAAGAATACAACGCAGAAAAGCAAAAGCTTGACGAAGAGCTTTCAAATGACAGCTTAACAAGGCTTCAAAGAACGGCTTTAAAAACAAACGCATATTCTCTTAACGATACTTACGGAAAAAGCGGAATAGAAGCGCTTATGGAGCACGAGCTGCGCGGCAAAAACGGAATTAAAACGGTAACAACAACTTCCGACGGCACACCCGAAGAAAGCTATCTTATAAAACCGTCTCAGGGCAACACCGTTGTAACGACGGTTGACAAGGGGCTTCAAAAGGTTGCGTATGCGGCGCTTGAAAAAATGCTTACCACAAACAGGCAGTCGCAGTATTTTGAGTGCGCGGGCGCAATACTTGTGCAGAACGTCAAAACAGGCGAGCTTCTTGTGTGCGCTTCGTATCCGTCGTATGACATAACGAAATATTTCAGCGATTATGAGGAGCTTGCAAACGACAGCGCAAGCCCGCTTTGGAACAGAGCGCTTCAGAGCGCATATGCACCCGGCTCCACCATGAAGCCCGCAATGGCGATTGCGGGACTTGAAGAGGGCGTAATAACAAAGGACAGCACATATTATTGCGGCAAGTATTTCACCATTGAGGATATTACGCTTCAGTGCCTCGGCTATCACAAGTACCTTAACATCGGCACGGCGCTTGAACAGTCATGCAACGTTTATTTTTACGAATTGGGCAGAGACCTCGGCATTGACAAAATGAACAAGTATTCAAGCCTTTTGGGGCTCGGTCAAAAAACGGGAATAGAGCTTCCCGAGACCGAGGGTACTCTTGCGAGTATTGCCAACCGCGAAGCGAGCGGCGGCGTGTGGAACCCCGGCGACACGGTTCAGGCGGCAATCGGTCAGTCAGATAACCTTTTTTCGCCCGTACAGCTTGTGAACTATTGCTCGATAATCGCAAACGGCGGCTACAGAATGAAGCCTTACATAATAAAATCGGTGCTCTCGTCGGATATGTCGGAGGTTATATCAAAGACAGAACCCGAGGTTTCAAACAAGCTTAATTTAAAAGACGACACGCTTGACATAGTGCGCGACGGTATGCGAAGAGTTGTTTTAAACGGCGGCTGCTCTTACTACTTTAAAGACTGCATAGTAGACGCGGCGGGCAAAACGGGTACTTCTCAGCTTAAAAGAACAACGGCTTCGGGCGTTACGATGGACTGCAACAACGGCTTTTTTATCTCTTACGCGCCGTATGACGACCCCGAAATTGCAATTGCCGTAGTTGCCGAAAACGTAGGCAGCGGCAGCGGAATTTCAAAGGCGGCGGTTGACGTCTATAATTATTATTTCAGCCAAAAAACAAATTTCGAGCAAACCGGCAAAACCGGTACGCTTATTCCGTAAAGGGGTGTAAAAGTATGAGCACGGCGGTGGTTTCCGCAAAAGGCGGCGTCGGAAAATCCTCGTTCTGCGTATTTGCGGGGCGCACGCTTTCACAGCACGGCAGAGAAACACTGCTTATTGATATGGATGTCGGCGTAAGAAGCCTTGACCTGCTTTTGGGCGTTGCCGAAAAAACAATGTATAATTGGGGCGACGTTTTAAGCGGAAATTGTGACGTAAAAAAAGCCGTAATAAATGTTGCGCCGCACCTTTATCTTTTGGCGGCTCCGCTTTCGTACCCCGAAAATTGCACGAAAGAGGATTTTAAAAGTCTTGTTTTAAGCCTTGAAAAGGATTTTGAGTTTATTTTGCTTGACTCCCCGGCGGGGATAGAGCGCGGCTTTACGTTTTCGGCGTTCTCGTGCGAAAGCTGTATTGTCGTTTCTACGCAGGACCCGATTAGCATAAGGGCGGCAGGAAACGCCGCCGCCCTTGTGAGAACGTTCGGCATAAAAAACATAAGGCTTGTTTTAAACAGATTTGACAAAAAAAGCAAAACGGGAATTTGCATAGACGACCTTGTGGACGAGGTCGGCGTGCGGCTTTTGGGCGTTGTTCCCGAGGACAGAAACATTCGCGCCGCGTCGTTCGGGAAAGATTTGCCGTATGACAGCAAGGCAAGCCTTGCATTTGTAAGAATTGCGGGCAGAATGTGCGGTGAAAATATCCCGTTCAGAATAAAAAATCTTTAAAAAGCTATATTGACAATCATAAAAACAGGTGTATAATTGTCGTATAAAATAAAAAACAGGGGTGCTTGCGGACGCAGGCTGAGATTGAAAACATTCCTTTTCTGACCCTATAAACCTGATGCGGGTAATGCCGCCGTAGGAAGAAAAGTTTTCGATTTTCCCCGCGGCAAAAGCCGCGGGGTTTTTTCGGAGGTAATATTATGACAAAACAGCAAAAAGTCAGACGTCTTGTCGAAAGCGCGCTTATGGTCGCTTTGTCCGTGGTGCTTTCGGCATTGCCGGTATTTAAGCTTCCCTTCGGCGGAAGCGTAACGCTTTTCAGCCAGGTTCCCATTATCCTTATAGGTTTTCGCTACGGTATGCTGTGGGGTATGGAAACAGGCCTTGTTTTCGGCGTAATTCAAATGATGTTCGGCTTCAACAACTTCTCTTATGTAAGCGGCATTGCGGCTTACCTTATCCTCATTTTTGCCGACTACATAGTGGCGTTCTCGTGCTTAGGCCTCGGCGGAATGTTTAAAAAGGTTATTAAAAACCAAACCCTTGCAATAGCTCTCGGCGCGGCTGTTGTTTCGCTTATCAGGTATCTTTGCCATTTCATAAGCGGCGCAACAATCTGGAAAGAGTATGCGGGCGATATGCCCGTTTGGAAATATTCGCTTGAATACAACGGCAGCTATATGTTGCCCGAGCTTGTAATATCCGTTGTGGGCGTTGTCGTTCTCAGCTTGATTTTTGACCTTTCGAGCGAGAAGCTTATAAGGCACAAAAAGCAAAAGTAATTTAAAATTATCGGTGGGGGCTGTAAAAAAAGTCCAGACCGCAAAAAGCAGAAAAAAGGATAACTGATTGCTTTTTGCTATGAATTAATCTTAGGCTAAGAAGAGCAGGGTGCTTCGCAGTTTTAAAATGTCATATTTTTGTCGGTACAAGGAAAAAAACG
>OQVL01000063.1_pt1 | contig 38098 bp, 41 predicted proteins | sample 1691501 | NCBI WGS metagenome assembly OQVL01 (sample SAMN03418253, study PRJEB22391) | human gut metagenome | biome: human-gut; feature: organic feature; material: feces | host: Homo sapiens | place: Tanzania | collected 2013-01 | reverse complement strand
TTCAAGGTAACAGAAAAGCTGTTTACCTATATTTCACCGATATGGAGGCAGAACGATGGAAAACAAATACACGGTTGCAGACCTGCAAGCGATGCAGGCGTGGCCTCTGTCCCGCAAAATACAGGTTACGCAAACCCGTATTATTGAGTGGTACATAAAGAACAAGGGGCAAGTTTATGTTTCTTTCAGCGGTGGTAAGGATAGCACGGTACTGCTCGATTTAGCACGCCGCATTTATCCAGATATACCGGCCGTGTTTGTTGATACCGGCCTTGAGTACCCCGAAATAAGAGAATTTGTTAAAGGCATTGACGGTGTAACCTGGTTGCGCCCGAAAATGAACTTTCGCAAAGTAATTGAAACATACGGGTACCCGCTTGTAAGTAAAGAGATTTCCGAAAAAATATATTTTGCCCGTAAAGGACGAAAAGAGGCGCTTATGGCGTTTGAGGGAAAGACCGTTGACGGCACAGAGAGCAAATACCGCCAAAGATATAAAAAATGGCGTCCTTTGTGCAACAGCAATGTGCCCATATCACACAAGTGCTGCGAGGTTATGAAAAAAGAGCCCGCAAAGGCATACGAAAAAGAAACAGGGCGCAAACCAATACTTGCAACTATGGCTGTTGAGAGCACTCTGCGTGTTCGCTCGTGGCTGCAAAATGGTTGCAATGCTTTTACCGCAAAAAGGCCGTCCTCGCAGCCTATGAGTTTTTGGACGGAGCAGGATGTTCTTGAATATATCAAAACTTTCGGCGTTGCCTATGCCTCCGTTTATGGTGACATCGTGGAAACAGAGCACGGACTTGATACAACAAAGTGCAAACGCACGGGCTGTGTTTTCTGCGGCTTTGGCTGTCACTTGGAAAAAGAGCCTAACCGCTTTCAAAGGCTACAAGTTACACACCCTGCACTTTATAACTACTGTATGAAACCGTGGGAAAATGGCGGGCTTGGAATGAAAGAGCCGCTTGAATATATCGGCATACAGACAGAAAACAAGGAGGCAAACAATGATACCTTTTCCAAATAAAAAATACAGCGTTGTATACGCAGATCCGCCCTGGGCTTATCAGCATGGTGGCAGAGGTGCCGCCAAGCACCATTACGATACGATGAGCACCGAGGCGTTATGCCAAATGCCCGTGCGTGATATATGCACCAATGATGCCGTGCTTTTTATGTGGGCTACATTTCCGAATTTGCCGGAGGCATTAAAGGTAATGGCGGCCTGGGGCTTTATCTACAAAACCGCAGCCTTTGTGTGGGTGAAACAAAATAAAAAAGCACCTACATTGTTTATGGGTGGCGGCTCATACACCAGAGCAAATGCAGAGGTTTGCCTGCTCGGTGTAAGCAAAAACACCAAAACAAAAAGGGTTGTAGCATCGCACAGCGTGCGGCAAATTATTGTTGCACCCGTCCGGCACCATTCTCAAAAACCCGCAGAGGCACGGAGCCGCATCCGTGAACTGACGGGGGAGGATCACTCTTACATAGAGCTTTTTGCAAGGAATACAACACCGGGCTGGGATGTCTGGGGAAACGAGGTAAACAAGTATGGCAACTAAAATATACATAGCCGGAAAAATCACCGGCGATCCCGATTATAAAGCAAAATTTAATGCCGCCGCAGAGGCGTACAAAAAAAAGGGTTACACCGTGCTTAACCCCTCCTGGATGCCGCAAGGTATGCAAAAAGCAGACTATATGCGTATTTGCTTTGCAATGATTGACACCGCAGATGTGGTTGCGTTCCTGCCGGGGTATCGTTTAAGCGCCGGCGCACAACTTGAACTGCAATACTGCTTTTACATTGATAAAGATATAAAGCTGCCGGATGATGAGGCAGAGGGGCCAGCATTGCAGCCAAGCGCAGTACAAAATGCTTTGAAAAATGCCGTTAGTACCAGCACACTTGTACAGAACGATCCGGCAGCAGAAAGAAAGAAAGCGCTTGAAAAGCACTTTAACCAACAGTTTGGCCTTAGTTTATATGGAGGTGCAGAGTAATGACCGAACAAGAAAAAACGGCAATGAAAGCCGTGTTATACCTTGCCGAGAAAAACCCACGGCTCCGTTATGGCGGCACTTGGGTTGAGGATGTGCACAATGTGGAAACTTGCGCCAAAATTCCATTTACAGTGGCGGTACGCATTATTGACAGGATGCTTTACGGTCCCATAGAGGAGGGAGAAAAATGAGCAAAAAAGCATTCCTAATCGTCAATATTGAAGAGTACGGAAAACTCATTTCGTTTTGTATCAACAATGATATTTGCGTTTTTCGGACATATTGGGACGAGAGTGAAAAAGGAGACAGGTGCTATAACATTGATTGGAAAGAAAAGAGGTGTTACTATTCCTCACGGCGTTATTACGAAAACAACGGTTATGAAATAGTAAGCCCAACTTTTCAACTCAACGAGTACGGCAAATATAACGCAATCACACAATTAATGCGGTACTGTATTTAAGGGGGGGGGTAAAGCGTTGAAGGAATTATTCGTTGACAACTTCGCCGGAGGCGGCGGAGCTTCGACAGGCATCGAAATGGCAATCGGGCGCAGCGTAGACATTGCGATCAACCATGACCCCGATGCCATAGCGATGCACAAGGCAAATCACCCAGCATCAAAGCATTACTGTGAGGACGTCTGGCAGGTGGACCCTGTCGAAGCCTGCGCTGGGAACCCCGTCGCGCTGGCGTGGTTTTCGCCAGACTGCAAGCATTTTTCCCGCGCAAAAGGCGGGAAGCCGGTAGACAAGAACATCAGAGGGCTGGCATGGGTCGCCATCAAGTGGGCATACATGGTGCGTCCGAAGGTTCTGATGCTTGAGAACGTCCCCGAAATCCAAACGTGGGGTCCGCTCGGAAAGAACGGCAAGCCTATAAAGGAACGCGCCGGTGAGACTTTCATGGGCTTTATTCTCGCCTTGACCGGCGGCATCCCCGCATGGCACCCGGCATACCAGGAGATGTGCGATGCGCTCTCAATCGAACCGACGTCGGAAATGGCGCAGAAACTGCAAAAGGGGCTGGGATACAAGGTACAGCACCGAACGCTGAAATCCTGCGATTACGGCGCACCGACGACAAGGACGCGCTTCTATCTCATTGCCCGCTGCGACGGTCGCCCCATTGTCTGGGCAGAACCAACACACGCCCCGAAAGACAGCGAGGCAGTCAAGCTGGGACTTAAACTGCCGTACCGCACCGCCGCCGAGTGCATCGACTGGTCGATACCCGCGCAAAGCATCTTCGAGCGCAAAAAGCCGCTGGCAGAAAACACGATGCGGAGGATCGCGCGAGGTATTCAGAAATTCGTAATTGACAACCCCGAACCGTTCATTGTGACTGTCAACCATTCCGGCGAAGGCTTCAGAGGACAAAGTACGGATGAGCCACTCGGAACTATTACGGCAAAGAACGGATACGGCGTGGTCACGCCAACGATCATGTGCAACAACACAAACAACGTCGGCGCGAGCGTCGAGACACCCCTCCCTACCGTCACAACAGGAAACCGCAACTATCTCGTAGCCCCTTCCATCGTCCCCATCGGATACGGAGAACGCGAAGGGCAGGCACCAAGAGTGAACAAGGTCGACGAACCTCTCGGAACGGTCGTAACAAGCGGAAAGCACTACCTCGTCGCCCCGACGCTGATCCAGTACCATAGTGAGACCGCCAAAGATGAAGTGCGCGGGCAAGAGCTGACAGAGCCGCTCATGACGCAGGACACCTCGAATAGATATGCCCTCTCGGTGGCGCACATCATGAAGAACTACGGCGGAGGATACAACGGCGCAGGAAGCGCAGCGGATGCCCCGCTTGACACGGTCACAGCCAAAGACCACAACTCCCTCGTTACCGCCCACATCATGACGATGCGGAACAACATGGACGGTCAGCCCATCGACGAGCCTCTGACAACTATCTCCTGCAGCGGAGCGCACCACGCAGAGGTTCAAGCATTCCTCGTGAAATACTTCTCCACAGGCGCGGCAAAATCGGTCAACGAACCGCTTGATACGGTGACGACAAAGGATCGCTTCGCGCTGGTAACCATTCACGGTGAGGAGTACATAATCACGGACATAAAAATGAGAATGCTTCAGCCGCGCGAACTTTTCAACGCGCAAGGCTTCCCCAGCGACTACATCATCGACCACGATGCAGACGGACACCCATACGTGAAATCAAAGCAGGTCGCACGGTGCGGAAACGCGGTCACACCGCAGGTACCCGCCGCCCTTGTCAGAGCGAATTTGCCTGAGTTCTGTAGGAAAACAGGTGCATAAGGAGTGACAGCTATGCAATATGATCGTAAAATTGCCATAGCCTCCGGTGCAAGCAGGCGTGCAACCATGTGGACCACGCAAACGCTTATGGTATCGGAACTATGGCAAAAGTTAAAAGTGCCCGCAAGGGGCACCGAAACCCTTGCAGAATACCTAAACCTTAAAAAAGCACAGCAGGACGATCTCAAGGATATTGGCGGTTTTGTCGGCGGTACCCTTAACGGACCACGCCGCAAGGCCAACAATGTGTCCGGGCGTGATATTATCACCCTTGACCTTGACAACATACCCGCAGGGCATAAAGACAATGTGCTCCGCATTGTGGAGGGTTTGGGCTGTGGGTACTGCGTTTACAGCACCCGAAAGCACCAGCCTGCTGCCCCTCGTCTGCGTGTGCTCTTTCCGCTTGACAGAACAGTAACGGCTGACGAATACGAGCCCATCGCACGTAAAGCAGCTGAATATATAGGCCTTGAATACGCCGATCCCACAACCTTTGAGCCCAGCCGCCTTATGTATTGGCCGAGTTGCTGCCGTGATAGTGAGTATGTGTATGTTGTGGGCGATAAACCTTTTTTATCTGCCGATGGCCTGCTTGCACAGTACGCCGATTGGCACGATATGACACAGTGGCCCGCCCTGCCTGGGCAGGCGCAGTTTACCAAGCTGGCAGTAAAGCAAGGCGATCCGGACGGCAAAAACGGCGTTGTGGGTGCGTTTTGCCGCACTTATGATATACAGCGTGCAATGGATGAGCTGCTCCCCGGTATTTATGAGCCGGTAGACAATACGCCCGGCAGATATACATACCTTGGAGGCTCTACCACAGGCGGTGCCGTGCTTTACGATGACGGCAAATTTTTATACAGCCACCACGCAACAGATCCCTGCGGTGGCCGCCTTGTAAACGCCTTTGACCTTGTGCGCCTGCACAAGTACGGCGATAAGGACGATAACGCAGCCGCAGGCTCACCCACCAACCGCCTGCCCTCCTACCTTGCTATGTGTGAGTATGCCTGCGGGCTTTCGGATGTTAGTGCGCTTATCAGCAAGGAACGGTACGAAAGTGCCGTTAAGGACTTTGACGGCATCACCGCTGACGAAAGCGAGGAGCCGGAAAATTGGATGGTGCTGCTTGAAAAAAATTCACAGACAGGCGCTATTAAAACCACCATTGATAACGTGCGTATTATCCTGGAACACGACCCGCTGCTTAAAGGTAAATTTGCACTTAACGAATTTGCCGGACGAGGCGAGGTTCTCGGCGCTCTGCCGTGGGATAAGCAGGAAAGGCGCCGCTTGTGGGACGACAACGACAACTGGGGGCTGTATTGGTATCTTGAGCATGTATACAAAATTTCCGGCAACGGCAAAGTGGATGGGGCTCTTTCCCTCCATTCCAACGCCCACGCCTTTAACGATGTAAAGGACTACCTCAAGGGCTTGCAGGGCAAGTGGGATGGCGTGCCCCGCCTCGATTGCCTTTTTATAGACTACCTCGGCGCAAAAGACACAGCCTACAACAGAGCCGTAACCCGCAAGGCATTTACCGCCGCCGTTGCCCGTGCTATGACACCCGGCTGTAAGTATGACACAATGGTTATATTGGCCGGCCCGCAGGGTATCGGTAAAAGTACCCTGTTGGATAAAATGAGCCGCGGCTGGTTTAACGATAGCATACGCACCTTTGAGGGCAAAGAGGCAAGCGAACTGCTCCAGGGCGTTTGGCTTGTGGAGGTATCGGAGCTTGATGCTTTTCGGCGCACAGACGTAAGCCGCATAAAGCAGTTTTTGAGTCTCCGTGCGGACCGTTTTCGTGCGGCGTATGGGCGTAACGTTAAGGAACTGCCCCGCACCTGCATCTTTTTCGGCACTACCAACACCGCTGAATACTTGCAGGACACAACGGGCAACCGCCGTTTTTGGCCGATAGACACCGGCGAACAGAGGCATACCAAAAGCGTATGGCACGACCTCGATCCGGAAATCGACCAGTTATGGGCTGAGGCCTACGTTCGCTGGCAGGCCGGTGAGCCGCTTTACTTATCCGGCGCTATTGAAGACGCTGCCAAGGAAAAGCAAGAAGAACACAGAGAGACATCCAGCCGCGAGGGTATCGTGCGGGAGTTCATGGGGCGTCCTGTGCCGGATGATTGGAGCAAGTGGCCACTTGATAAAAGGCGTCTGTTTTGGGGCAATACTGCAATGGGCAGCGACAGCTTGCACCTTGTAACGCGAGATTGTATATGCGCAGTAGAGGTGTGGTGCGAGGCATTCGGTGGCAATATCAAAGAAATGAAAAACACCGACACCAGAGAACTTAACGCCATAATAGCAGCAACACCGGGCTGGCAGAAAGCAAGCAACGCAAAGTATATGGGTCCGTACGGCACACAACGCGGATTTGTACGAAAATAAATATTACAATTGTTCTTACATTCAGTCTTACATATTGAAAATCATGTAAAATTGTAAGAAAAGCACAATCTTACAATTTTACATGAAAAATGAGGTTTTGTAAGATTGTAAGAACTATTGTAAGACTGAAAAACCGCATAACATCAAGGTTTTTTATGATTTTCTTACAATCTTACAATTTTTCCTATTGATTATAAAAATAGAGGATTAGAGAGTAATATTACCCTCTAATCGCCCACATATACGTGTATTACACGTGCGCGCGTAAGATTGTAAGGGAGGTGAATTTAATGCTTGAAAAAGAAGTTGAACAGTATTTGTGTAAAAAGGTAAAAAAAGAATTACAGGGCGTTGCTTTTAAGTTTGTAAGCCCTGGGTTTAATGGGGTGCCAGACCGTATTGTTTTAGTGCCTATGGGCCGCATCTATTTTGTGGAATTAAAGGCACCCGGCAAAAAACTACGAAAATTACAAAAGTGGGTTTGTGATCTTATAAGGGGACTGGGCTTTTTAGTGTTAGAGATAGATACCAAAGAAAAAGTAGATGCCTTTATAAGTGAGGTGCAAAGAAATGAAATATAAACCACACAACTACCAAGCATATTGCATTCAGCGTATTGTAGATGAGCCCGCAATCGGTTTGTTTTTGCAGCCGAGCCTTGGTAAAACATCAATAACGCTTTCGGCAATAAACATTTTGAGGTATTTTCGCTGGTGTGTTCGTAAGCCCTTGGTTGTGGCGCCCAAAAAGGTTGCAGAGGGTACTTGGAGCAAGGAGGCGGCCAAGTGGGATCACTTAAAACATCTGCGTATTTCTGTGGTACTTGGCACACGAGCGCAGCGCATTAAGGCACTCAACACCCCTGCGGATATGTATGTCATAAACCGTGAAAATATCCCCTGGTTAGTGAAATATTATCAGCAAGCGTGGCCGTTTGATATGCTTATAATTGACGAAAGCACGAGTTTCAAGAACAGTAACAGCAAACGCTTTAAGGCTATAAAATTGGTGCGCCATTTTATAAAAAAGGTTGTTATACTTACAGGCACGCCAAGTCCCAAAGGGCTTGAGGATCTTTGGGCGCAGGTGTATTTGCTTGACGAGGGGGCTCGTCTTGGCAAAACCCTTACGCAGTTTAGGCAAATGTTTTTTGATGAAACAATAGAATATCACGCGCAAGGAAAAACACATCGAAAGTATAACGCCAGGAGCAACGCAGAGGATGCAATATTAAAAGCAATAGGTGATATTTGCATATCGATGAAAACAGAGGACTATCTGGAATTACCACCTTGTATTGAGGACGAATTTCCCGTTATACTTGACGAAAAAGCACTTAAAGCATATAAGCAGTTCGAGGATGCGCTGTTACTTACAGTGGACGAAAGCACTATTACTGCAAAATCTGCGGCAGTGCTTGCAGGTAAACTTTTGCAATTTTGCAGCGGTGCTATTTATGATGATAACAAGAATGTTGTTTTAATTCACGACTGCAAAATTGAGGCGTATATGGAAATGTTAGAGCGCATTGGTGACGAACGATGTCTCACATTCTATGGCTATCAGCACGATAAGGACCGCATCATTGAGGCGTTAAAAGGCACGGGCAAACGGGTGCGTGTATACAAAGATACCAACGATGAGGATGCTTGGAACGCCGGAGAGATTGATGTTTTATTGGCACACCCTGCAAGCTGTGGGCACGGACTGAATTTACAACAAGGCGGCCAGCACATAATATGGTTTACGCCAAGCTGGAACTTTGAATTTAACGATCAAGGGCTGCGGCGATTGCTACGCCAAGGATCACCCTATGACAAAATATATAACCATTTTCTTATAGTACAGGGTGGTATTGATGAGGATGTGCTTGAAAGAGTACGGGAAAGAGCCAGCGACAATGAAACAATTATGTCTGTACTTAAAGCCCGTATCAAGAAAATAAAGGAGGAAAGCAAGAAATGAACAATAAAGAATTAACAGAAGTAGGCAAACAGGTCACAAAGAGAAAACGACCGGACCTGTCGGAATCGCAAACTGTTCATACGGAGCCAGGAGACAATCGGAAATACATTCTGCATTCGCTTCGCTTGGCTGAATTGCCGAAATTGAACTTGACGAGTGTTGAAGAAGTGACACAAAGGATTAAGGACTATTTCACGATATGCGCCGAGGACGATATGAAGCCGAGTGTTGCGGGATTGGCTCTTGCCATGGATATTGACAGGACATACCTGTGGGAAATCAGGTCGGGGCGAAAAGGTAAAAACCCGGAGGTTGCTAACACGCTAAAAAAAGCGATGAAAATACTTGACCTTCAAATGGTTGACTACATGCAGAACGGGAAAATCAACCCTGTGTCCGGCATATTCCTTATGAAAAACAATTTCGGCTATGCTGACAAGCAGGAAGTAGTGTTGACCCCTAACAATCCGCTTGGGGACACAAAGGACACAAAGGAACTTGAAGAGCGATACATTGATAGCGTTGTTGATGATTGAAAAAATCACACAAAGGCGCACAAAGGGCTTTCGGATAATGCGGTATAGCAGTATTGCCCCGCCGCTCCTGCCGAAAACCCCGGCTAAAATATGAACAATGAAACCCCATCCGGGCGGCGGTGCCGCCTGTGGTGGGGTTTGTTCTTTTCTTTGGGGCGCGTACCTTGCGGCTCTCTGCGACTCTCTATGCGGCGTTTGTGGTGTGGGTGGTATGTTTAACTCCTAAGCAGTAAAACGCCGTAGAAAGGCAAATAAACGGCTTTACGGCGATAGCGTAAAAGAAAAGCCCCGGCGGCGTTCCGGGGCTTGTGTTATCTTTGCCACCGATGGCGGCATGGTTTTTCTTTTTGGTCATCCCACCATTTAACACGGTCGGCGAGGTCTGATGGGGCCATATATGGTATTTTGACCAGCTGCGGCGTAGTGTATTCGGGTGTGATGTAATATCCGAAGCCGTAGCGCGGCAGCGTTTCCGCGCCTTTAATGTCGATGATGTTTCGCGAGTCTTGCGCGGTGGGGCAACGTAAAGCGATGCGGGCATCCATATTCACTTTGATTGCGCCGTTTATAATGTCTCTTGTCGGTCTTTGCGTGGCGGCTATCAGATGAATATGCGCCGCCCGTCCGAGTTGCGCAAGGCGTTGTATTTTTGGCAACGTTTCGCGTTTTTGCAGTGTCATAAGGTCGGCGAACTCGTCTATGATGATATAGATGTGTTCACCATCCCATTCTTTAATCTCTCGAGACTGCATATCTCTATAGATTGCATCCATCAAATTAACAGCCCAGGCAAGTGTGGCGACAATTTCCTCCGGTTCTGATGCATATCTTAAGCAGTGCGGCAGCGTTCTGTATTGGCAAAGCTCGACGCGCTTCGGGTCGATTAAGACTAATCGCAGCAGTGAAGGGGCTTTATATAAGGCCGTGTATATTAGGCTGTTTATAAGTACACTTTTGCCGCTCCCCGTGCTGCCTGCAATGAGTGTGTGCGGCTGCTGCAGTATATCGAGGCAGAGCCGAGATGCATTCCCTCCGGGCGTGTGCCATTTTTTAGCCTCTGCTTTTTTATACATCATTGCACCTCCTTAAAAGTTGAGCCGCCACGACGGGCGGCTCTTTGATATTCTGTCGCGTCTTAGAAAGTGCAGATTTCATCATTGGCATTGATATATCTATCGTGACAAACTCTGGCGATGTCGACGCCGGCAAAAACAATCTGCAAAGGGTGTAACCCTGCGGCCTTTTTGCCTTTAGTAAAATCGGTGTATTTTCTACGCGTTCCGAAGTTGTCATTATAGACGATGATGTCTCCGCGCTCGTCTTCAAAATTAATAATGACAGCCTTTAAAAACTTATTAACATTTTTGTGGTCCTCTTCCACGTCAAAAACCTTTTTGTAAATTTTAGTTGTTGCGTCTGCTTTGGCATTCATAATTGTGGTGGTGATTTCTTCGGCGGTGCGGGTTGCTTTTTCCTCTTCGGGGACGGTGTGAACAGGCTGCCCAGGCTTCGGCTCTTCGTTGGTCTCGGTGCATCCTACAATTTCATAATTGCCGAGGGTCTGAAAATATGCGTTTGCCTGTTCTGCGCTTTCGGCGTTTACGAGGTTAGCGGAATATATACCGCTTTTGGGGTCGCTTGTGAATGTGATTCTAAATGTTTTCATTGTTGTATATCCTCCTTGCATTTGTGCCAGGGGCGTACTATAATAGATGAGCAGCCGCCCGGCGTGGGTGTGTTGTGTGGGCGTTCCGCTTCTGCTTTGGTCGGCTATGCGGTGCGCCCTTTTCTATTACGCTCTTATCATACCATAGTTGCATTTACTTGTCAAGAGTTTTTGCAAAACTTTTTCAAGATTTTTTGCAACTTAGCCCCATTTCGCTTGTTCTGATGTGCCTGGTGCGGTCTGTACCCGTGGGGGATTGCGGCGGGCGCAGCGGGCGGGGGTGAGTGCCTTAACCACACTCGAAAAATAAAAAGAGCATTTTTTACATAAACCCCTTGACGTTTGCATTTACCTGTGCTATACTAAATGCAACAAGCAAGGAGGTACACAATATGCAAACATTCAAAAACGCCATAGGGTATGTTCGAGTATCAACTGAACAACAGGCAAAAGACGATAAGTTTGGTATTGATGTTCAGAAACAGGCTATTCTTCTTTACGCTAATACCAACGGCTACAACATTGTTGATTGGAAAATAGACGAAATCAGCGGAGCCAAAGATGACCGTCCTGCGTTAAATGAAATTCTGTATGGCGACAATGTTACCAACCCTCCATTTGAAGCAGTCATTGTGTTTAAGAATGACCGTCTCGCCCGTGATACAAAATTGTATTTCTATTATCTCTACACGCTTGAAAAGAAGAACATTAGACTTCTCAGTACGAAAGAGGAGTTTGCGGAAGGTAGTGAGTTTGCTAATATCTATCGTGCGCTTCTTCAATTCGTTGCAGAGCAGGAACGGAAGAACATTGCTATACGAACGAGCAAAGGAAGAAGTATCAAGGCTCAGTGTGGGGGCTATTCGGGAGGCCGTTGTCCTTATGGGTATAAGGTCGAGAACGGCAGACTGATTATTAATGACGAAGAACGCCCCATAGTCGAATATGTATTTAAGAGAATTGACGAGCATACGCCTATGCTTACGATTGCTGACGAGCTGAACGACCTCGGATATCGTACCCGCAAAGGGACGAAATTTCAGAATACAAGCGTTCGCAGTATAGTTAATAATCGCCCATTGTACGAGGGTATGTACAAATACGGCAAGGAAATGAATTGGGTCAAGGGAGTCCACGAGCCAATTTTAAACGCAAAAAAATAATCTAAACAGTCTCGCACTGAAAAAGTGCAAGACGTAGCAGAGTAAGGGGATTTTTATAATGTCAGAAAAAACTTTTTATATCACAGTTATCATTTGCGGGGTAGTTTTTTTGATATCCTTTATAATGGGAATAATTGACAAAAAACGTGGGGTGAGGTTCTTTTTCTCGTGTTCATTTATGCTGATTAGCATCATAGTGGCCGTATCGTCGTTGTTTGTGGCATTCCCACCTAAAGCGCAAGACACAAACAAAGAAAAGGCCGCTTTAATGGTCGGTGAAGTGTCAGACAAATTGACTTTTGATGAACTTGAACTAACCGTCAACAACTACGTCTTTTCTGAAAGCCTTGGTAATCTTGAAGGTCTTACAAAGGCCAATGACGGTAATGTGTGGTGTACCGTTTATTTAAACGTTAAGAACATTTCTAAAGCAACTAAAGCTTTACATTCTTTGTCTAATACAAACTATACTTTCACGCTTGTGTACAAGGATGGATATACGTATCACTGTACATATCAAGATTATTCTGAATTTTTAGATGCTCACGACGATATCGCAGCACTTGAAGAACTTAAGAATGTCTGTGTTTCTTTCGAAGTACCTTTGGAAGTGAAGGAAAATACAAGCGAGCCTTTGAGTTTGAAGTTGTCCAAAAACTCAAGAAAAGAAAAGGATTATGTCGAATGGAAACTCAGATAATAATATAATTTGACAAAAAAAAGATTATGTCTTAATTTCGCTCAAACAAAAGTAACAGAGGTGTTATATTTTATGATTTTTACGATTATTGTTGTAGCGCTGTTTGTTTTCAAGGCTCCGGGATATGAGGGCTTCTGCATTCCGATTTGTCTTGCGTGGTTTGGATTAAAAGCCCTCTTCAAACGCGCCTTGGTGTCTGAAAAGTTTGATATATTCGATATTTGGCAAGACAATCAGGGCTTATAATAAACGCGCATAACAGGGTGCACGTGTACAGTCAACAGGGACTATCTCAGCAGAGGTAGTCCCTTTCTTTTTGGAGGTAAAAATGGATGAATTATTAATCACAAAAATTTTCTCGAAAATAAAAAAGACCCCCGCTGATATTACCGCCTACGAGGACCTGTTCTTACTCTGTCGTAATATTGAACCGGAGGATTTTGCACTTGCGCACTCGACCAATGAAGAACTGAGAAAGCAGATTTCGGCGGCAATAAAGCATAGGATAAACGTTGAGGGCTTCTTTGAGCTCTATAAAAAGACATTGCTTTTTGATGCGCCGCACTTTTTTGACTCTTATCTTCTCTATCTCGAAATAAACCGTAAGCCGGAGGAACGGTTTTATCAGCCACGGCGTAGAGTTCTCAAACGAGTAGTCGATGCTTTGCAGAAACTCGCCAATGACGAGTTAGACGAATTATTTACATCTATGCCCCCTCGTGTCGGCAAGACAACCATTTTGATGTTCTTTGTTACTTGGCTTATCGGGAGAAATAGCGAAGCATCTAATCTGTATTCGGCGTATTCCGATACCATTACCAAAGCATTCTACAACGGCGTTTTGGAAATCATAAACGACCCTGTGACCTATCTGTGGCACGATGTTTTTCCGAATGCGAAGGTCGTTCAAACCAATTCGCAGGACGAGACAATCAATATCGACCGAAGAAAACGGTATCCTTCGCTGACTTGCCGTTCCCTCTACGGAACATTGAACGGTGCGTGTGACTGTAACGGGTTTGAAATTTCCGATGACCTTATCGGCGGTATCGAGGAAGCACTTAATAAAGACCGCCTTATTTCTGCGTGGAGCAAGGTAGATAATAACCTGTTGCCCCGTGCGAAAGAAAAGGCAAAAATTCTTTGGTGCGGTACACGGTGGTCTATGATCGACCCTGCCGGTCTGCGAATGGAACTTTTAGAGAATGACGAACGATTTAAGAATCGCCGTTATGAGATAATCAACCTCTCGGCTCTTGACGAAAACGATGAGAGCCAGTTCGACTATGATTATTCCGTAGGTTTCTCCACCGAGTATTATCGTATGCGCCGTGCTTCTTTCGAGAGAAACAATGATATGGCATCGTGGAACGCTCAGTATATGGGTGAGCCGATAGAGCGTGACGGGGCATTGTTTTCGCCCGGAGAGTTTCGATACTACAACGGAGTTCTGCCGGACGGAGAGCCGGATAGAATATTTATGGCGGTTGACCCCGCTTTCGGTGGCGGTGATTTCGTGGCTTCTCCCGTGTGCTTTAAATACGGGGACGATATTTATGTACACGATGTTGTCTATGATAGCGGAGATAAAAAGGTAACGCAGCCGCTTCTCGCACAGGCGGTAATCAAACACAATGTTGCGGCGATGCAGATTGAAGCGAATAAATCTACCGAAGCATATAAGGAGGGTGTGCAGGAAGAGCTAAAAAAACAGGGCCGCAGGATTAACCTCACAACAAAAGCCGCGCCCTCGGACAAGGCAAAGTATCAGCGTATTTTCGATAAAGCCCCCGACATTCGCGAAATGATGATTTTCAGAGAGTCCGGCAAACGCAGCAAAGCATACAGCTTATTTATGCAAAATGTTTTCTCGTATAAAATGTTCGCAAAGAACAAAAACGACGATGCCCCGGACAGCCTTGCTATGGCTATCGCTATGGTGCGTAATACTTCGGGACGAGCAGAAATTTTCAAAAGATTTATTTGAAAACCACAATATGTAGAAAAATAGTTGACAAGCACCACAATATGTTGTATAATCAAAAGTGACAAAGTACATTGCTTAAAGAGGTGATAATGTGGTTGAAATAAGCAAACGTAATTTATACGGCAGAGAAGTAATTTATACAGACTTCGAGGAAATTACTGCTGAAAACGTGCTGTCGGTTCTTGAACGGGCTATGACCATCCACTCCCGCAACCGCGCTGATATTCAGTACCTCTATGATTACTACAAAGGCAAACAGCCTATTATCAACCGAACTAAAGAGTTTCGTCAAGAGATTTGCAATCGAATTGTAGAGAACAGAGCGAATGAAATTGTATCTTTTAAGGTCGGTTATCTCATGAGCGAACCCGTGCAGTATGTCAGCCATGCAAGTGACGACCGCGATTCCACCGATGCAATCAACTTACTTAACAACTTTGTTTTTGCAGAAGATAAGGCGGCGAAAGACAAGGAACTTGCCAATTGGTTCACCATCTGCGGCACATCTTACCGCATGGTTCTTCCAGACCCGAAAGGTGAAGAGGACGAATCACCTTTTAAGCTGTATACGCTTGACCCCCGCAACGCATTTGTAGTGTATTACAGCGGTCTCGGCAATAAGCCGATGATGGGGGTAAAGTATGTAACCCACGAGGACGGTTCGGTTATTTTTTCGATTTACACCGATAAGTATTATTTTGAGGTGCTTCAACCGGGAACCCTTAATCAGTCCAACTATTCACCTAAGTCAATTACGAAAAACGAGGAGCATATATTCGGCGACATTCCCATAATTGAGTACCCTGCCAATTCCGCGCGGCTCGGTGCATTTGAGATTGTGTTGCCGTTGCTCGATGAACTCAATAGTGTTTCGTCCAACAGGCTTGACGGTATCGAGCAGTTTATTCAGTCGCTTCTGGTCTTAAAGGGTGTGGATATTGAGCCTGACGAGTATAAGGCTCTGAAAGAGAACGGCGGGTTAAAAGTTCCCCCGGAGGGAGACGTTTATTATCTCACGCAGGAACTTAATCAGACTCAGACCCAAACGCTCGTAGATGATACGTATCAAGCTATTCTCGTTATCTGCGGTATGCCCAACAGAAACGGTGGCAGTTCGACAAGTGACACAGGCTCAGCAGTCCTTATGCGCGACGGTTGGTCTGATGCAGAAGTAAGAGCCAAAGACACCGAGTCAATGTTCAAGATGTCTGAAAAGATGTTTCTTCGCTTGGCCATCCGAATTGCGAATACCCTGCGGGATATGAATTTGAAACTTTCCTCGATTGAAATTCGCTTTACCCGCCGTAACTACGAGAACATTCAAGCCAAAGCGCAGGTGCTTACCACTCTCCTTGCAAACGATAAAATTCATCCGCGTTTGGCGTTTGAACACTGCGGGCTGTTCGTCGACCCCGACCTCGCTTACACGCAGAGCAAGGAGTATGCGGACAAGCGCAAGGATGAAGCACAGAAAGAGCTCGATATGTTTGCCAATGTTCAAACCCGAACGGCAAAGGAAAACGCAGGAGAGGGCGACAATGAATGACTTACAAGTATACGGACAAAGCGATTGCATACATCGAAAAGCAATTAATTGAACGGTATTCCAGGCTTAAAAGCTTGGTATCATTTGATGAGTTGAATGTTTTAGACGAAGTGAATACCCTTTATCGCGAAATTTATGTGCTTGTAAAAAAAGCATTTCTGCTGTTAGCCAATCGGGTATACACTGACAGTTTGCGCAAAAAGTCACTCCACAGCCTTGATGAAGAGTGGTTAGACACCATTTTGAACGGTTATGACCCTGTGAGTAAATATGTATTTGCGCACGAAATGGACAGAAAATGTGCAAGGCTGATTGAAGCCCTTATTGCGAGTAATGCAAGAGCTCAAGAAATTGACAGAGCACTTCGTGCAATGTCTTTCATGTGCCGCTTATATGCCGACAGGATTACCGATGAAGCGGTAATGCAGGCGTACCGTGACAGCGGCGCACACCGTGTAAAATGGGTAGCAGAACACGACGAAAGCACCTGTTCTGTCTGCCGTAGGCGCGACGGTAATATATATCCGATTGGCGCTGTACCAAGTGACCCGCATCCCAACTGCCGATGCCGGAGGGAAGTCATATGAACACGAAAGACAATCCTTTATTCACCGCGGAAGTTAACGAAATTATAATGAAAATTGTGAAGAAAGGTAATTCTGCCGAAATAAAAAAAGAGAATAACAAACTCGTCGTTGTTGAAATCGAACGGCGGGTGCGAAATAAGACCTCTATAACAGGTTAGAGGGACACAGTCAACAGGGACTATGAGCATTAAGCTCGTAGCCCCTGTTTTTTTGCATATTAACCGAAAGGTTTTTATAGGTGAGTGAACACCTCAAACGCAAAGGGAGACAACCCTATAAACAGAAAAACAGCGCTGAGTGAACAGCATCGTTAAACGCAGGAGGTATTTTTATGGCAAAGATTGATACTACAAAAATCGAGGGTTATGCAGATATGACCCCGGAACAGAAGGTCGCCGTCCTTGAAGCAGTAGAGTACGAAGATAATGCTTCTGAACTCGAACGCTACAAAAACGCGGCATCTAAGGCGAACGGCGAAGCCGCCGAATGGAAGAGGAAACATAACGCTCTTTTGTCCGAAGAGGATAAAAAGAAGCAGGAAAATGAAGAAGAGCTTACCACCCTCCGTAAAAGGGTTGAGGAAATGGAGAAAGAAAAGCTCATTTCCGGGCATAAGACTCGTTTCCTTGCTCTCGGTTATGATGAAACTCTTGCCGATGAGACCGCAAAGGCTATGGCAAATGGCGAGATAGACAAAGTTTTTGCCAATCAAAAGAAATTTCTCGAAACACACGATAAAGCTTACAAAGCTCAACTCATGGGGCAAACCTCAACGCCCCCCGCAGGCAGCGCCGGAAGCGATACTGCCAACTACGCGAAAATGATTGAGGACGCACAGAACAGAGGGGATTATGCTGCAGTGGCATACTACACCCGTCTCTCTGAACAAGAAAAAACAAAATAACTAATAAAGAAGGGATTTCACAGTGTCAGATACGATAGCTACAAGCTTTGGAGTTTTAAATTACTCCGGAATGCTCTTTAACAAGGGAAATACCAGAACACCGCTATCTTCCATAATCGGCGCGAGAGCTAAAAACACCAATCACGTCGAATTTGAAGTGGGTCAGAGTTACACCACAGGCGGAGGTTCTCAGCCCGCAATAAGCGAGACCGCTTCGCTTACAGCTCCTGATGCGAGTGTTGTTACCCGCACCCAGGAAACAAACGTTACGCAGATTTTCCAGGAGTCTGTCGGCATTTCTTACGCCAAACAGTCCAACATGGGCACTTTGTCCGGCGTAAATGTCGCGAACCAGACTGCAAATCCGATTAACGAACTCGATTTCCAGGTGGCGGCAAAAATGCAGAAGATTGCCCGCGATATTGAGTACACATTCATCAACGGCGTCTACAACAAAGCCACAACCGATGCGACTGTCAACAAGACTAAAGGTCTCGTTTCCGCAATTACCACCAACACAAAGGCCATGGGCAGTAAGCCGCTCGGTCTTTGGGATATTGCCGACATGGTAAAAAAAGTTTACCAAAGCAACGCTCCGACCAAGGGTCTTTGCTTATGGTGCGATGCCATTACACTGTTTCAGATTAACGCAGATGCAGTGCAGAACGGACTTACTGTTATTCCCGTTGCTCGTGAGATTAACGGCATTGCGCTGTCGAGCGTGGTAACACCTATCGGTGTTGTCTACCTTTATCTCGGCGAGTGTCTGCCGGAAGGAACAGCTTTACTCTTGAATCTTGACGTAATTGCACCCGTAAACCAGCCTACCCCCGGCAAGGGCAACTTCTTCCTTGAGGAGCTTGCAAAAGTTGGCGCGGGTACGAAATATCAGATTTTCGGGCAGCTCGGACTTGACTACGGCCCGGAATGGTATCACGGCAAGTTTACGGGAATCGCCAAGACATTCACCAAGCCCGAATACAGCCGTAGCGTTTATGTTGCGGGCGGCACACTTAACACTACAACGACAACAACAGACGCCACAGGCGGTTAATGAACGAAAGAGAGGCGAGCAGTAATGACAGAGGAAGTAATGAAAGCGCGGCTTTCAGCTTTGACGGGTGAGACCGATGATAACATTCTGCTCACCTGTCTTGACACTGCTGCTGAAAAGATATTGGCAAAATGCTATCCATATCACCACGATAAGCGAAATGTTCCCGCCCGTTACCACAGCACGCAATTGGAAATTGCCGCGTATCTGCTTAACAAGCGCGGCGCGGAGGGAGAAACAGCACACAGTGAGAATGGTATTAACCGTTCCTACGAAAGCGCAAGCGTTCCCGATTCAATGTTAAAAGGGATTGTGCCGTTTGCCTCTATTTTTCCGTGGGACGAAAGTTAGGTGAGGGTATGAGGTGTATGGAGCGAAATAAGACTCCCTTCTATTACTGCCTTTATAAGGGCAAGGAGAGTGTCATTGACGAGAACGGAGACGAAACAGGAGAAACACAGGTTTTGTATTCCGATCCGCTTTTGCTTATGGCAAATATCTCTCCTGCAACGGGTAATACCTCGGTTGAGCAATTCGGCAATTCGTTACAGTATGACAAGGTTATCGTTGTTGACGATGTGTCCTGCCCGATAGATGAATACACTGCTCTTTTCATAGATAAATCCCCTGCCTTTGATAGTGACGGCGTTCCTCTTTTCGATTACATCGTAAAAAAAGTTGCCCGTTCGCTTAATAGCATTTCGATCGCTATCAGTAAAGTGGAGGTGTCTTAATGGAGATTAATATAACAGGCTTAGACAGTTTGATAAACAAATTGAAAGCCTATCAAAAATCTCTCGAAGAGAAGCAGCACCGTCTGTTGGAAGAACTCGTTAAGGTGGGCATAGATGTCGCAAGTGCGAAGTTTCAAACGGCGCAGTATGACGGCGATAACGATGTAATTGTAAACCGACAACCCGAATGGGTGGGAGATAACAAACTTTTTCTTACAGCAACAGGTAACGCCATAACTTTCATTGAGTTTGGTACAGGAATACATTACGCAGAGCAGCACCCGAAAGCCGCTGCCCTCGGTGCTATTCGAGGGGCATACGGTCAAGGAAAAGGCTCTCGTGATAGTTGGGGGTACTATGGCACACCCGGCACGAACGGACAGGTAGTTAAGGAAACCGAGAAAGGAATGGTAGTCCTTACACACGGTAATCCTCCTGCTCGTGCAATGTACGACTCTGCAAAAGAAATGCGTAATCAAGTCGTGAATATCGCAAAGGAGGTGTTCGGAAAATGATTGATATTGAAAATGCGGTTTTTACAAAAGTCAAGACGGCATTGACAAAGCAATTTCCGAACATCACGGTCGAAAGTGTCACGACATATAGTCCCTCGAAATTTCCATTTGTGTGTATCGAAGAAGCGGATAACTATTCGTACCTCCCCACAAGGGACACGGGTAGTAACGAAAACCATGCAACAGTGGTGTTTGAGGTGAACGCTTACTCGAATAAGGCTACAAAAAAGAAAAGCGAGTGCAAGGCTATTGTTGCCGCAGTAGACGAAGTTATGAGCGGGTTAGGGTTTACCCGAAATACAAAAACCCCAATCAATTTAGACGAAGCCACTAAATACCGCATATTTGCGAGGTACACGGCGGTTGTCTCAAAAACAAATACGATTTATAGGAGGTAAAAGAAATGGCTATTTCTACTTATAAGGTCTTTCTAATGAAGAAAAAAGCAAATGGGGATGCATACGAAAAGCTCATTGATATTAAAGATTTCCCCGACCTTGGCGGTGCACCCGAAATGCTTGAAACGACTACGCTCTCTAACGGAGCGCAGACCTACATTCCGGGTATTCAGTCGCAGGATGCGCTTGAATTTACCGCAAATTACACCAAAACGGATTTTGACACTCTCAAAGCCCTTGAAGAACAGGAACTTGAATTTGCTGTATGGTTTGGCGGAACCGAATCAAGCGGGGTTGTCACCCCAACCGGCTCTGACGGTAAGTTCGAATTTAAGGGCAGACTCTCTTTATTCGTTACAGGTGGCGGCGTAAATGAGGTCGTTAATATGACAATTTCTATCGCCCCGTCTACGGTCGTTACTGTAGCATCGGGTGATTAATTCAGACAGGAGGGCTTTATCATGGCAAAAACCATCACAATCAATTACGAAGGTGCCGAGTACACCTTGGAATATACAAGAAAATCTATTGAGACTATGGAACGGCAGGGGTTTGTCCTCAGCGATGTAAAAAGCCGTCCAATGTCAACGTTGCCTGCTTTGTTTGCGGGAGCGTTTTTAGCGCATCACCGCTATGTTAAAAAGGAAAAAGTCGATGCAATTTTTGAAAATCTCACGAATAAAGAAGTTTTATTTGAGAAACTTGCAGAGATGTATGCAGAGCCGCTCGAGTCCCTTATGGACGAGCCCGAAGAGAACACGGAGGGAAACGTGACCTGGGCGATGAACTGGTAAGCAGCTCTTCGCCCCCGCGCACTTTAACTGAGCAGTTTTACGAACACTTCCCTTTTTACTTGTCAATCGGAATGACGTTTGAGCAGTATTGGGACGGTGATTCGGCTTTGGTGAAGTATTACAGGCAGGCGCATCAGCTCATACAGCAACGCCGCAATCAGGAAATGTGGGTTCAGGGAGCTTATATTTATGAGGCTCTTTCGGACGTAGCCCCTGTTCTGCATGCTTTCGCAAAAAAAAGTACTAAAACAATACCGTATATTTCTGAACCGTTTCCGCTTACGAATAAAGAAGTTCGAATACGCAAAGAGCGAGAAGCAAAATTAAAGTACGACAAACAAAGGGCGAAAGCGGCCGCTTGGGCGGCGCAAACGAACATCAAAATGGCAGGACAGGAGGTGAAGCGGATTGAATGACAATGTTGTTGACACACTGAAAATAGAGATTAGCGGAAACTCTGACAAAGCAGTAGACAGCCTATCTAAGCTGATTGAGAAATTAGAAAAAATCAAAAGTGCGACAAGCAGCAACAAGGGACTAAATGCTATCCAAAAAAAATTGGATAAGATTGCGGAAGCAGCGGACAAGCTTGACAGCGGAAAAATCACTAAAATACACAACATGGCTGAGGCTCTTAAAGAACTGGACGGAATAAAGATATCGTCTAAACTCGCAAACAGAGTCCTTGACTTAGGAGCTGCGGTTGACGCACTGAAAGAAGTTGATTTTTCTAAACTTTCAGAACTTTCAAACGGTTTACAAGCCGTTGGTAATGTTGGAAACATCAATGCTCCCCGCTTCAGCGACACTTCATCACTTACTCAAAATCTCGGTATTCCCGAAACGTTCTCGGATTGGGGCACCGATTTTCCCGCATTAAACCCTTTAGACAACGGTGTACCGGTCAGTCCTACCGACATCAGCGGAGTTACATCTAAAGTTAATGAACTAAACGCTAAGCTTGATGAAACAGCTTCAAAGATTGATAAAGTAGACAAGGAAGTAAAGCCCTCCGTGAAGAAAACGGAGAAAGCCGTTGATGCTTTGTTGAAAAAGTCCGATACTTCAATAAGCCGCATCATGTCTAAATTAACAAAGCCTTTGAAGCAGTTAGCTGCCCGCGCAACATACCGAGCGTTGAACTCTTTAATTGATGCCGTTACCTCTTCATTCAAAGACGGAGTCGATGCTGTATATCTTTACAGCGACGCAGTGGACGGAACATTCTCAAAGTCGCTTGACTCAATTGCGACCGATGCGGTTTACATTAAAGCATCTCTCGGTGCTATGGCAGCCCCTCTCATTAACACAGTAGCTCCAATAGTTGACTTTATCGCCGATAAATTCGTATTCGTCCTTAATTGTGTCAACCAAATCATTGCACGGCTCTCGGGCTCGGATGTGTGGCTTAAGGCGAGTAAAGCCGCCAACACATACACAGCGTCAACCGATAAAGCAACTGCGGCAACTAAGAAGCTGCAAAAGTCCATCTTAGGCATTGACGAAATTAATGCCCTCTCGGACCCCACATCTGGTTCATCAGGTAAGAGTGGAAAGAGTTCTGACAACTTTGAGTTTACTGAAGAAAAGCTTGACGCAGAACGTGTCGATAAACTCATTGATAAACTCAAAGAATGTGCAACATATGTTGCCACTATAGGTGCCGGATTAGCTGCATGGAAAATAGCGTCTGATATTCACACACAACTCCCTGCCCTACTGGAGCGCCTCTCAAAGATTAAGGCCTTGGGAGGAAGCGTCGCTTTTAATTTCACTGTCGGCGGCTTAGGCTTTCTTAGCGATTTGAATAAGCTAAAAGATTACATAGATGACATAAAAAAGAACGGTGCCGATTTTTCAAACGTTGCAGGTCTCGTCAGTGAGGGCATCGGTCTTATTGGCGATGCTTTGATTGTTCTCGGAGATACCAAAGTCGGAGCAGGTCTCAAAGCTATGCAAGGTGTGGGCGAACTTATAAGCAGCATTTCAGATATGTCAACTGAAGGCATTAATTGGGATAATGCCACAAACGCCGTACGAGGCTTAAGCAACCTCGGAATAACGTTAGGTTTGCTTACCGGAAACACCACGATTACAGGTGTTTCTATGACGATTCAAGGCATTACGGATTGTGTAAATGAACTGTCAGAGAATTGGGACGCAATTAAGAATGGTGATTGGAGCGACGTTGATAAAGCGACGCTCGTGACGGGTGTTATTAGGGCTATAGGCGGTATCGTTACTGCTCTTGGTTTGTTTTCAAAAATCAAGAGCGCTGTTGATACCGCAAAGGCAACAACTGACTTACAAGAAGTGGCAAAGGCAAGCGAAAGCGTCAACAATACTACATCCAGAATAACATCTAAATTAAAATCTCTTGCCAAGAACCTCGCCTTAGGTATCGTTATAATAGCTGAATTGGCTGTTGCCGCGGCATTAATCACAGGTGCCGTTTGGGGACTCGGACTCATGCTTGAACAAGTAGGCATTGCCTGGCAGCCTGTAATTGACAATGCCGAAACCGTTACAATGGCGATGGGAATAGGTGTTGGCCTGCTGGCCGCTGTCGGCTTGGCTACTGCATTATTGGGCAATGTAGGAACATCTCTTGTTACCAAACTCGCTGTCGGCATTGCTATGCTTGCACTTCTCGGCGTTTCAACCGCTTTGTTTATCGCTGAAATATGGGGTATTGGTTGGGGCCTTGAACAAATAGGCCTTGCATGGCAACCCGTTCTTGATAACGGTGATGTCATTATTACGGCTATTGGATTAGGAACAGGAATACTCGTCGGTATAGGCGCCGTTTGTGCATTGTTAGGTGTTGCTACAGTCGCTTCCGCAGGTTTGTTACCTGCTGCCATCGCCATCGGTACAGCGGTGTTGCTTGAACTCGGCATTGCTACACTTCTTTTCGCCACCGAAATATGGGCGATAGGCAAAGGGCTCAACGAAGTCGGGAACGCATGGCAACCCGTACTCGACAATGGTGATACGATTTCGGCAGGAATTGAAAAGGGTACCGAATTGCTGGTCGCAATAGGTGTCGTTACTGCCGCACTCGGCGTCGCTTCTGTCGGAAGCGTCGGATTGTTACCCGTAGCTATCGGCTTAGGCACCGCATTATTAGTCGACCTTGGGGATTCCGTCGTAGAGTTTAACAACTCCCTTATAAAAGTTTCTGACTCTCTCGGCGACAGGCTCCATCCTGCCTTGAGAAGTCTAAACGAAAAGCTGCCGTCTTTGTCAAAGGATTTGGACAGTTTCACAAAGTTTATGAAACACTTTGCGCAGCAGGTAGTCGATTACTCTAAAAGCAGTGCCATATCGGGTTTCGCGTCAACAGTAGATAAAATTGTAGGTTTCTTTACTAAAGACCCGATTAAATCCATGGCGAATGATGTTGATAAAGAATACAAACAGGCTATAAAGCTCAACAGCAATTTGCGATTAGCAAACCCGGAACTTAGCACCGCGATTTCTTTGACGAAAAAGTACTACTCGTTCTTGGAAGAGCTTGAAAGACTTACAGGAAAATCAAACAATATTTCACTCGCAAGCGGCATGTTTGTAAGCATGAAAGAAGTCGGCAAGAATCTTGTCACGGGTTTTGTAGAAGGTATCAAATCCAAAAATGATACTCTTAGCCGGTCGGTGAAATCAGTCTTGGGTGACGCACTTTCTAACAGAGTCGCGGACTCTTATGGCCGTGATTTCGGCAAAAGAATCGGAACGGCTATAGCCAACAGCTTTAAAAACAGTTACTTTCCCACCTTGCACGGCGACGTAGATGTTACTAAAAGCGGGTCGGTAAGTCTTAAGCTCAGGGCATATGCCACAGGTGGATTCCCAGACGTTGGACAGATGTTCATAGCACGAGAAGCCGGTCCTGAAATGGTCGGCACCATAGGCAATAAGCCAGCTGTTGTTAACAACGACCAAATTGTGGCGGGTATTTCGGAGGGTGTTTCCGATGCAAACGCAGAACAGAACGCTCTTCTCCGTGAGGAAATAAGTATTCTGCGCAAACTGCTTGATAAAGATACCAATGTTACGGCATATGTCGGTACGGGAAGTCTTATCGGCGGATTAGAACGAAAAAACAGGCGGGACGGAAAAACTATCGTTCCTGTCGGAGTGTAAAGGAGGGACATTTGAATGACAACATACTACCCGGAAACCAACCCGATTAAATCGGTAAACGGCAAGGCTATCAAGTGTCCCTCCTCTTATCTTTGGAAGTTGGAAGATGTGTCTGCTTCGGATGCCGGACGAACAGAGGATACCGTGATGCACAAAAAGCGTGTCGGTCAACTCGTAGGTCTCGAACTCTCGTGGCAGAACATTTCCACAAGAGATGTATCCGAACTTCTGCAAACGTTCAACCCCGAATACATTACAGTTTGCTACCTCGATGCAATGCAGGGCAAATATGTTACCTCCGAGTTTTATGTGGGTAATCGTTCTGCTCCGATGTACAACGCAACGAAAGGACTTTGGTCTAACCTCTCTTTCAATATTATAGAAAGGTCGGGTGTATAAAATGGCATACCCTATTTCCAAAGAAGCCCTCGATCTTTTCACAACGCCGTACAGACAGGTCGTTGACATAGGTTTTTACGGTTTCTGCGAAGATATGAGGTTGACCGAAAAGGATATTGTTCTCGGCGGTTTATCTGTAAACAGGTATTGCGTTTCCGGCAGTAAGATCGAGATAGGCTCAGTCGTAGCGGCAGAGATAGAGCTTAAACTCAACAACTCTGACGGGCGTTTTAATAATGTTCCGTTTGAGGGTGCTGAAATGTATGTGCGTGTCGGAACAAAAAAGTGGGATGCGCACCGTTGGGAAAATGCAGTTTATCACTATGTACCGTTTGGTTACTTCACGGTGGACGAAGCACCTCGAAAACTTGAAGTTATCACCCTTGCGGCACTTGACCGTATGGTACTGTTCGATAAACCCGTAGATATGAGCCTGTTATCGTTCCCGATGACAACAAGCCATCTACTCAACCGCATTTGCGATATTTGCAACGTGACATTGGGCATAAATGCTTCAACGCTACCGAATCACGACTATGTGATACAGACTGCTCCGACAACGGAGGATTTAACCTATCGGCAGCTGCTTTCGTGGATTGCAGAACTGACAGGCACTTGCGGGTTTATTGATTGGGACGGACATTTGATTTTGAAGTGGTACTCTTCCACCGACACCGTGATCGATTTGAAAAATCGCTTTAATTCAGATTTAGAAGAAAACGCAGTTGAAATCACAGGGGTACAGGTTATTGCAAACGAGGATACACATCTTGTGGGTGACGATGGATACACACTCAATATTGAGGGCAACGAACTTGTCCAGCACGATTATCGTGCAGTAGCACAGGCTCTCTATGACGTTCTCGGCGGGTTTACCTATACGCCTTTCTCGGCAACAGTAAAGCCAATGCCGCATTTGTACCCCCTCGATATGATTAAATTTGTTGATAAGTCGGGCGCGGAACATACGACCATAATTACGGATTATACTTTTTCCCTTAATACGAGTACGGCAATCGAGGGAAAGGGTGAAACCGCAACGAAAAGCGGTTACGCTTCCGCAAATCCGCTCACAAAAAAAGAGTTCGCGATTATTAAAAACCTTCAGCGCGGACAAAACGAAGCGTTAAATGACAGAGTGCAGACGGTACTCGCCTTTAACGAGCTTATATGTAATGCGATGGGGCTGTTTGAAACGCCCGTTACGCAAAATGACGGCTCTGTTATCTATTATCTCCATAACAAACCCAACCTCAAAGAGAGCGAAACAATCTTTACAATGACGGCTTCGGGTATTGCGTGGACTACGACCGGGTGGAAGAATGGCAACCCCGTTTGGTCTTACGGCGTAACCGCTGCCGGAGATGCGCTTTTCCGTATGCTTTCGGCAGAAGGTATCGAGGTAAGCAAGGTCGGAGAGGATTATAACATTGAGATAACCCCAAAGGCGTTCCGTATCTACTATCGTGATATGCTCGTTACGAATATAGAAGCGGACGAAATGAACATTCCGAAAGCATTTTTTACTAACTATGCTCAATGCGGTAGAGTGCGACTTATTCCATACGGCACTACGGGAACAAACTTAGTATTTCTTGATTAAGGAGGTAAAGCCTAATGGCTCTTAGCGGCAGTTTCCATAATTATCCCACAAGTCAGTTCGGGCTTTACTGCGAATGGTCGGGTAGCCAAAGTAAAACGGGCAACTATACCGCCGTAACGCTCAAAGTGTATCTTCATGTTTGGAGTATATATGTAGGCGCGAGACGTGACGGTATCGCAAGTATCAACGGCTCTTCGGGTACATATTCGACGCCCGCTATAAACGACGACGGCGGCAGCTGGCATCTTGTTCACCTTTTCGACAGAACCGTTAAGGTTTATCATAACTCAAACGGTAAAAAGACGGACGTACCGCTTAGTGCAAGTTGGCGTTTAAGCGGCACCTATTCAGGCGTTTCGATAGACACGATTACAGCATCAACGACAGTTGACATTGACACAATCGACCGCTCCGCTCCTACCGTTTCCGTATCAGCTTCAATCGTTTCCACTTCGAGCATTACTGTTAAAGGCAGTGCAAGCAAAAGCTGTAACCGTTGGGATTACAGTCTTGACGGCGGCTCTTCGTGGATGAATTTTTCAACTTCTAACGGTACTTCCGCAAGTAAGACCCTTACGGGTTTGACGAGTAAGAATTATTCCTCCATTAAAGTCAGAGCGAGAAGGACAGATAATGAAGTTTGGGGTACTTCGGGTAGCGCAAGTGCGGATATTACCGCTCCGAATATATCCTTTTCTCCGAGTAACATTACCGCAAACTCTGTATATATCAATGCGAAATCGTCAGTAACCGCCGACATTTGGCAGTATAGCATTAACAATGGCTCGTCTTGGACTCGGTTCTCTACCATGGCAGGAACGAGCGCCGTAAGGACTATTACGGGACTAACCCCGAATACGACCTATAAAATCAAAGTTAAGGCAAGAAAACAGTCAAACGGGTTGTACGGCGAATCAGCCGTTTCGAGTGTAAAAACGCTCGGCGGTACGGTGTTAAATTCGGTAAGTACCTTAACCGTAGATGCATCTTCTCCCTCGTTCAATATAAATTGGACTGTCTACGATAAGAATTACACCCACTCGTTGGCTATTGAGAACGGCTCGAATACGATACTTACCATTACAGGATTGACGGGAAGTGCAGGAACAAACAATAAAACCATATCCCTCACTTCGTCTCAGAGAACTACCATTTTGAACGCTATGTCAGCAATACAGTCGTTCAGCGCAACCTATGTATTAACCACTTACAATGGCTCTACGCAGATTGGTAGTACCTCTTTCACAACGGGAACAATACAAACTACAACAAGTATTTCAAAGCCGACATTTACCGACTTTACCTATGAGGACATTAACACCACAACAAAAACTGTAACGGGAAACGCCTTATTATTTGTGCAATCAAAATCTCAGCTACAAGTTAATTGCACCGCGGCAACGGCAAAGAATGATGCCGACATTGTAAAATACCGCGCAACTATTGGCGATAAAACAGTGTACTCCACCACAACCATAATATCGTTTGGTGTTATTTCCGACTCAGGCAGTCTCTCATTGACTGTTGCAGCTATTGATAGCAGAGGGTACGAGACTTCAGTTGCAAAAACAATTACCGTTATTCCCTACGAAAACATAACTATAAACTCATATCAAATACGCCGTGAAAACAATGTGGAAGATACAATTCAGTTGAAATTTTCCGGGTCGCTTTCGTCCGTAACGGTGAGTGGAACGGCAAAAAACTCATTCGTGAGCGCACAGTATCGTACTAAAAATGTTTCCTCCACCTCTTGGAGCAGTTATGCGGCGATAAGCGGCGTGGAGAGCAGCGCGTCGGAGTTTTCATTTGACAACGATGCTTGGATTACCTTGCCGAAATCAAATGCATATAACGTCCAAATAGAGGTATCAGACAAATTGTCAAGTAGCACTGTAACACTGTACATCAACAAAGGTCAACCTCTTGTAGCTTTTCGCGAAAAAAAGGTAGGAATAAACACAAATAATCCCATGTCTGCTCTCGATGTCAACGGTAATATTATGATGAATAATTTTAATGTGCAAGGGTTTGTTACCATCTTATCTGATACGTCTTTAAACTACATAACGCCTCCGGGCATATATTATGCAGAATGGACCGGCAACGAAACATCTGCAAACGATTATCCTGCAAACAGTTCCGGCATTCTTGAGGTCATTACGGTCCCATCAGGATTCACGGTCCAACGTTTCACAGACGGCACAGCCGCTGTGTATATCCGAATAAAAGTCGGTGATACATGGTCCGCCTGGAAGCTTGTTACTATTACATAATGGAGGTCATATAACATGGCACAAATCACTAAAGACATTACTGTAGATGTTGCGAAAAAGAACCTATTCCAGGCACTCGTAGCCAAACAAAATGATAACAATTCCCGCTTTCTTAAAGTGACAATTTGCAATGAAGGCACAAAAATCGAAGTGCCGTCCACCGCAACAGTGCTTATTAATGCTGAACGCGCGGATAACAGCTCTAAGGCATTCGCAGGAACAGTCAATTCGGACGGAACGGTTACTGTCCCGCTTACAAACTGGATGCTCGGACTGGACGATATAGTGAGGTGCAGCATTTCCGTAATCGGCTCTGACGAACAGAAGTTAACCTCAACATCATTCTCTATTGACGTTGAAGCGGCAGAATACGAAGGCTCGGATATTACCGATGATGAGAATTACGATGTCCTGATTACACTTATTTCTGATGTTTCAGATGCAAAATTGGCATGTGAAACAGCAACAATAGCGGCAAACTCCGCTACGGAATTAGCGCAGGGCGCGGCAACCGCTGCCAATGATGCCGCTACAGCGGCTGCTTCGGCTGCTACAGCGGCCGAAGAAATCTCTGATTTCTACGGCTCGCCTCTTGTGGCTTTGACGGCGGCGGATATGACGCAAACAAACAGAATCTACGTCTATACGGGAACAGAAGATGGCTACACATCGGGTAATTGGTATTATTACAACGGCTCTGCTTGGGTAAGCGGAGGCGTATACAATTCCTCGACGGTCGCAAGACTCCTTGTTGCAGATACGGACAACAATAAAAATTATCAACTCACCTTTAGTTTGACAGGCGGAAAGCCCGTCATCAATTATGAGGAAATGTAAGGAGGTCATAAAATGTCTAATATATTAAATCTTTTATCGGAGGAATGCTTCGGCGAAAAAATGGATACGCTTAACAAGCTCCTTGCCGCAATCGCTTCAAACACAGGTGGTTTGGCGATAAAGAGCTTTGCAGACCTTCAAAATCTCACAAGGCTTGGGCTTGCAAGCAAGGTCGTGAGCGTGGGTGACCAGATAAGCTGTGAAAAGGCAACGTCTATCACGGCGGCGGTCAGCGGCACGGGCATAACGGCGGCTACGGTCGATTTTGAAAAGTTCAGGAAAGCCACAAAAACCACAGCGGGGGCATATGCCTTTACTTATGACGCCGCTTGGAAGCTTGACGGCAAAGCGGCAGACCTTGCCGTATACGGCATTACCGTCACGGGCACACCCGCGAACGGAGACGTTGTGACTGTTACGGAGCAGACAGAAACGCTTGTGTGGGACGTTATCGGCATAGACCACGACACTCCGACGAATAAGAACTACAAGCACAGCATTACTCTTCAGTTGCACGGGTGTTATGTTAAGGCGCAATTTGATGCGAAAGAAGCCTTATATTACGCAGAAAATGAACTTGCAGCGGGAACGTACAACTTCACTATAGATACGCGCCCCGGATACACCGGCGATAACGGAAAAAGTTTTCAGTTTACGCTCACAAACCCCGTCCCGGCTGGCGGACAGATATTCCTTGAAACGGTATATGACAAATCTTTTGTGGGAAAGAGTATCAAAACCTATGCAAATGGCAACTCTGCTGACGCGCTTGAGACGGCGACAGTGACCGAAGGTTCAGATGGAACGGCTCTCGGCGTGGCAGACGGCTCGATTAATAATGTCAATAGTATCCAAAGAATAATGTGCGCTTCCAGCAATTGGAGGTGTTCAGCTATAAGGCAGCTTATTAACAGCTCTGCCGCGGCAGAAAGTGTATGGGTTCCTCAGAGCCATTTTGACCGACCTCCGAGGTGGAACGGCGCTTTCGGTGGTTTTCTCAAAGGTATTGATGATGATTTCAATGCAGTTGTCGGAAAAGTCGATAAAGTGACGACACTTAACACTGTAACGGATGGTGGAGGCAGTGAAACGAACGCAGAGAGATTTTTCCTCCTGTCACGCTCTGAAATATATGCCAACAGTGATACGAGTATTTCCGAGGGAGCTGCGTATTCATATTATTCTGATGGTTCTACCTTAAATAATGCAAATTCAGGTAATGATACTAACCGCATTAAATACTTTGCCAATGAGCCTGTGTATTGGTGGTTGAGAACGGCTTATCCTTTGACTTCATATAACGTAAGATATGCATCACCTACCGGGTCTGTAGCCTTTGGAACAGCGGACGGCGCTTTTGGCATAGCTCCTGCTTGCTGTATTGTATAAAGGAGGGAAACAATATGTTTAAGTACAAATCAATAAAAGACCAACTTCTCGAATCCCGCCGAGCGGTTGAGCAATCACAAGCCTGTCAGCAGAGCCTTGAAGCGGCTACAGCCATAGCTTTTGTCACGCTCGCAGAAAGCGGCAGCATAGATGATACGACCGCCGTGGAGCATACGTCACTCTTCTCGCCTTGGGCGGCTTCGGTCGCTTATAAAGTCGGCGATATTAGAGAATACGAGGGCAATTTATATCGCTGTGTGCAGGCGCACACATCACAAGCCGACTGGACGCCCGATGTAAGCGCTTCTCTTTGGTCGAAAATCGGCGACCCCACAGTTGAATACCCTGAATGGGTTCAGCCCATCGGCGCGCACGACGCGTACGGCAATGGCGACAAGGTTTCCCATAGCGGTAAGAAGTGGGTTTCAACTGCGGATAACAACGTTTGGGAGCCGGGCGTATACGGCTGGAACGAGGTGTAAGTGATGTCCGAACTCACAACCATTGTTACCTTATTTGGTGAAATTGGTTTTTTAATCGGTGTTATCACACCTGTGATAATGAGTATGCGTAAAATTTCAAACGGAACTAAATGTCAGTTGCGTAGTGAAATGCTCCGTATTTATTACCACAATCACGAGAAAGGTATAATCCGTCAATACGAATACGAAAATTTTGTAATGCTTTATGGAGCATATAAAGCACTCAAAGGTAATTCGTTTATTGACAAAATTTACGATGAAGTTAAAACCTGGGAAATTGTTTCATAGGAGGTAAAATTATGAACATTTTAGCAAAAGGCGTTGACGTATCAGCTTGGCAGAAAGAAATTGATTGGGACAAAGTAAAAGCTTCGGGCATAAACTTCGCAATTCTCCGATGTGGTTATGGTAGTGATATTAAATCACAGGACGATAAGTATTTTGAAAGAAATATAACAGAATGCGAAAGAATTGGTATGCCTTACGGTGTATATCTTTACAGTTATGCTAATTCCGTAGAAAAAGCAAAGTCGGAAGCGGAACACACTATCCGTCTTATCCAAGGACACACACTCTCTTATCCTGTTTTCTATGACCTCGAAGATGCTGATACTACAAGCAAGTGTAGTAAAGACCTCATTCTCGAAATAGCAAAAACTTATGTCGAAACACTTGAGGCAAAAGGATATTGCGTGGGCATATATGCTAACAAATATTGGAACACAACCTACTTGACCGACAGTTGGTATAATACCAAACCTCGTTGGATTGCACAGTATAATTCCGAGTGTACGTATTCGGGTGAATACGGTATCTGGCAGTACAGCAGCTCCGGTAAAGTGGACGGTATAGACGGTAATGTCGATATGAACTATGCTTATGTTGATTACCCCTCAACTATAAACAAGAAACCTGTTGCGAAGAAAACCAATGGTGACATCGCAAAAGAGGTAATCAAGGGCTTATGGGGTAACGGTGAGGAACGCAAGAAAAGACTTACCAAAGCCGGTTACAATTATGCAGATGTTCAGAATATTGTCAATAACCTTGTTGGCAAAAAGAGTAACGAGGAGGTTGCAGAAGAAGTCCTTAATGGCTTGTGGAGTAACGGCAAGGAACGCAAAAATCGTTTAACTACAGCGGGATATGATTACAACGCTGTTCAAAAAATCGTCAACGAAAAGATTTCTAAATCTGAATTAAAATCACTTGACAAAGTTGCAAAAGAAGTTATTCGGGGTGAATGGGGCAACGGTCAAACCAGAGTTAATAAGTTGACTGCAGCCGGTTACGATGCTGTAGCCGTGCAGAAGAAAGTCAATGAAATATTATAAATATGGAGGAACATATTATGTCAAAAGAAAAAGTCATTAAATGGGTAAAAGCCGCTGGTGTCCGTGCTATTAAAACAGTAGCACAAACCGCAGCAGCAACGATTGGCACTTCGGTGGTTATGGGAGATGTGAATTGGGTAATGGTAGCAAGTGCATCAGCTCTCGCTGGTATTCTTTCACTCCTTACGAGCGTAGCAGGTCTTCCCGAATTGACAGAATAAACAGAAAAATACCGAGTAGGACATTAAGTCTTACTCGGTATTTCTATTACAAGTCCAAAGCACTCTTTTATTATAAAAAGTAAGGGTTTAAACAACAAATCAGCGGGTAGGCATAACAGCTTACCCGCTTTTCGGGGATAAAAAAGCACTTTGAAGGACGAAAGAATACTTCAAAGTGCAAAATATGCCAGCGGAAAAATAGGTTAAGCGCGGAGCAAGGAGACCGCTGACATTTGGAATTGTATCACTTTTTACATCAAAAATCAAGTCTTAACGAGTATATTACAATTCAATCTTACCATTTGAAAATCGTGTAGAATTGTAACTTACAATCTTACAAATGCTCTTTTAAATTGTAATACGTTTGTAAGACTAAAAAACCGCGCAACATCGGGGTTTTGGCGCATTTTCTTACAATCTTACAATTTTTTCCTATAGAGCACAAAACAGATGGTTTAGAGAGGAATATCACCCTCTATCCGCCTGTTTATGCACATACACACGTGCGCGCGTGAGATTGTAAGATAAACAATCATCCGAAGAGTTGCAAGAGCTCTCCGGATGATTTTTCATTCTACAGGCACGGTAACAATAATCACGTTTCGCCACACTGCAAATACCGCAGGGTGTTCGTGCCTGTGCGTTATGGTGGAGACGAAGAGGATCGAACTCTCGACCTTACGGATGCGAACCGTACGCTCTCCCAGCTGAGCTACGCCCCCAAAAGATGTAGCCTTGATATTATATCGCTGTTTTTATAATAAGTCAATCGTTAAACGAAAAATTTTTATCATCTTTTAAAATCTTTTTCGGTTGTAAAGCTTGCATTCTTCACTGCCGACTCTGCCCTTCTTGAGGGTTGATTTTTTTAAAAAACAAACGCCATTGCAGTGACATACCTTATGCCCTTTTTAAGTCTTGCTTCGTCACCTTTGCCGTAGTTGTAGCTGACAAACGGCTGAACGCCGTTGCCGAGCCCGTTGAGCGGCAGCGAAACAAGCTGAAGCGCGCTCATCATTACCGTAAGCGCCGCGGTGTAATCCCTGTCGCCGCCCGTTGCGCGGTTAAGATTTATGTTAAAAACGACCTGAACGGCGCACTCTGTAACAGTCATTACAAAAGGTGTAAAACCGAGCGACAATATGCTTGCCGTCCTTTTCGGCAAAATTTGCATTTCTGTTTTTTAAAATCTAAAAAGACTTGCCTCAGAAAAAAAGAATGCAATGACGCACGCGCACGAGCACATTTGCGAAATAACAGTGGCAAGGCTTGAGCCTTTAACGCCCATTCTGAGCGCAAAAATAAAAATCGGGTCAAGTACAATATTGATAATTGCACCGATTAGCACGGACCCCATTGCAATAAGCGAATATCCTTGAGTAAGTATAAACGGATTAAGCCCCTGCGAAAGCATTACAAAAAGCGTTCCGCAGGAATAAATTTTAAGATAAGAAACCGCAAATTCAACCGACGACGGCGAGCAGCCGAACAAAACCACAAGCGGTTTTGCAAAAACAAATGTAACCGTACCTATAACAATTCCCACAATAAAAAGCAGTGAAAACGCCGTGCGCTGTCAAGTAAAAAACAATCCTTCCTTCAAAAAGGCAACCGTCGCTCGTTTTTGCGGTTAACTGCTTTGATAAAAAGTCTGTACTTTGGCGAACTGTTGCGGTATTGTGTTCTTACCGATGGGGACACATAGGCGAGGACAGAAAGAAAGAAACAAACAAACATCAAGCGAACAGGCAAAGCAAATCGGCATTACTGCGCTTTTTGGAATTATTGTTTTTAAAAGAAAAGACCTTAAATAAATTTGACAGCACACTTTAATAAATGTATAATTTTAACGGAGGTACAAAAATGAATGTTTTTAAAGGAAAGAAAGCTAAAAATACAGGCTTGTTTGCAGCCGGAGTTTTGTTTGGAACAGCGGGCATCAAGATATTGACCAGTAAAGATGCTAAAAATATTTATACAAAATGCACAGCAGCTGTTCTCAGGGGAAAAGAATGTGTGATGAAAACCGTTACAAGCATTCAGGAAAATGCAGGAGATATTTATGCAGGAGCTCAGCAGATCAATGAAGATCGGGCAAAAGAAGAGCAGGAATTTGCAGATGAGAGCAAAAATGTCGAGGATAACTCGGAATTAGAAGAATAAAGCAATTGACAGACACCTGCAGGATATGCAGGTGTTTTCGTTATACTTTGATCAAAAAGGAAGGTTATCCAAAATGAGATTTCAGATCTTACATGAAATACAAGGACGTATGAGGATCCGCATTATGCAGAAATCGCTGACGGATGAGCAGGCGGATGCCTTGCAGTATGTGTTGAGTCAGCGTAAAGAAATTATCAGTGCAAAGGTTTATGAACGGACTGCTGATGTGGTGGTGCAGTACCATGGAAAGCGTCAGGATATGGTTCGGATGTTGCAGGAGTTAGCATTAGACAACCTTTCGGTTCCGCAGTCCGTGACTGAGCTTTCCGGTAGAGCGACCAACAGGGAATATCAGGACAAGCTTGCGGAAAAGATCATGCTCCGTATGGGAAGCAAGCTGTTTTTGCCATACCCGGTACGTTGTGTGATTGCAGCGGTCAAATCCGTAAAATATATCTGGAAGGGCTTGCAGTGTGCACTTAGCAGACGAATTGAAGTGCCGCTGTTAGATGGTATTGCTATTGGTGTATCAATCCTTCGCGGAGATATGGACACCGCCGGTTCGGTTATGTTCTTACTGGATATCGGTGAGATTTTGGAGATCTGGACGCACAAAAAGTCTGTAGACGATCTGGCGCGAAGCATGTCATTAAATATTAGCAAGGTTTGGATGCTTTCTGATGGTCAGGAAGTTCAGGTTGATCCGGACAATATCGTGGCAGGAGATATGATTGTTGTCCATATGGGCAATATGATCCCGTTTGATGGTATTGTCATTCGTGGAGAAGGTATGGTCAATCAGTCGAGTCTGACCGGTGAGTCGATGCCTGTTGAAAAGAAAAACGGCGGCTATGTTTATGCCGGAACGGTGCTGGAAGAGGGCGAGCTTGTTGTTCAGGTAAAAGTGACCTCCGGTTCTACGCGGTATGAAAAGATCATTACTATGATAGAGGGGACGGAAAAGCTGAAATCCGGAATGGAGAGCAAGGCAGAGCATCTGGCAGACCGTCTGGTATTATATACTTTATTAGGGACAGGTGCCGTTTATCTGCTGACCGCTAATCCGACTAAGGCATTGGCTGTTCTGATGGTAGACTTTTCGTGTGCTTTAAAGCTTGCTATGCCAATCACGGTTTTGGCCGCCATGAAGGAGGATGGCAGGCATCATACTACCGTCAAGGGTGGTAAATTCATGGAGCAATTAGCAGAGGCTGACACAATCGTTTTTGATAAAACCGGAACGCTTACCGAGGGAAAGCTGTCTGTCGAAAGAGTATCATCGGATATTGACGAGAGAGAATTTGAAAAGCTGATGAGCACGTATATCAAGTATACGGAGGATAATAATTCAACCTTTATCGCACTCAGAAACCGCTTTAAAGGCTCTGACAAGTACAACTGCATATCAAGCGTGCCGTTTTCATCGGAAAGAAAATATTCGTCGGTAACTCTTGATAACGGACAAACCCTTGTAATCGGCGCGCCGGAAAAGCTGTGCAAAACCGTACCGTATGAAGCCGCCGATTTAATGGCGGACGGAAAAAGAGTCATATTTGCAGGACTTTGCAGCGGTGAAATCAATCCGCAAAGCATTGAGGTTATAGGAATGATTGTAATATCCGATAAGGTAAGAAAAAATGCGCATAAAACAATACAGTATTTTTACTCTCAGGGCATTGATGTTAAGGTTATCTCGGGTGATAATGCATATTCGGCTTCCGCTGTTGCTGAAAAAGCCGGAATTAAAAATGCAGGTCTGTATGTCGATATGAGCGAGGTTATGGACGCGGATATTGAAAATGCCGCGCAAAGATATAAGGTATTCGGGCGCGTAACGCCGAAGCAGAAGAAGCTGTTAATTGCAGCCATGCAAAAAAAGGGACACAAGGTTGCAATGACCGGCGACGGCGTAAACGATCTTTTGGCTATGCGGCAGGCGGATTGCTCCGCGGAAGTAGCGAATAAATCGTTTTTATAAAA
>OQVL01000059.1_pt1 | contig 38702 bp, 36 predicted proteins | sample 1691501 | NCBI WGS metagenome assembly OQVL01 (sample SAMN03418253, study PRJEB22391) | human gut metagenome | biome: human-gut; feature: organic feature; material: feces | host: Homo sapiens | place: Tanzania | collected 2013-01 | reverse complement strand
ACCGATATATGCGAGGGCGAGGTTGTCGTTATCCTCGGACCGTCGGGCAGCGGCAAGTCAACATTTCTTCGTTGCATAAACCGTCTTGAAGAGCCTACGGGCGGTGAGATCATTGTTGACGGTCAGGCGATTACGGATAAAAAAGCCGACCTCAACAAGATTCGTGAGAACATCGGAATGGTGTTCCAGCATTTTAACCTTTTTAACAATCTCAATGTTATTCAAAACCTTATGCTTGCTCCCGTTCAGCTGAAAAAGGCTTCAAAGGAAAAAGCAAAAGAGGAAGCAATGGCGATGCTCAAAAAAGTCGGACTTGAGGACAAGGCGGAGGCTTATCCACATCAGCTCTCCGGCGGACAGAAGCAGAGAGTTGCAATTGCACGTTCGCTTTGTATGAACCCCGATATCATGCTCTTTGACGAGCCGACATCGGCGCTCGACCCCGAAATGGTCGGCGAGGTTCTTCAGGTTATGAAGGATCTTGCGGCAGAGGGAATGACGATGGCAATCGTTACCCATGAAATAGGCTTTGCCCGTGAGGTTGCCGACCGTGTGCTTTTCATTGATGACGGTTATATTATCGAAGAAGGTACGCCGCAGGAGGTTATCCTCAATCCGAAAGAGCCGAGGGCAATTGATTTCTTCAACAAGGTTCTTTAATCAGTAAATAATAAAGCAGAGATTTTCCAAAACGGAAGACCTCTGCTTTTTTAATTATATTTATATGCCGTTATTATATGTAATTGTATTTCTTGCTCTTGGCAAAAAGGAAGATGAGGGAGAGGATAAACGCGAAAAACTCCGCAACCGTGATTGCCCACCATATACCGTCCACACCGAGGAATATCGGAAGTATAAGAACCGACGAGGTTTGAAAAATCAGCGTTCGCATGAACGATATTGCCGCCGAAACCGCACCGTTGTTGAGAGCTGTAAAAAACGATGAGGTGAAAATATTGAAGCCTGCCAGCAGGAATGAATAGGCGAACAATCTGAATGCGTGACGGGTTAATTCATAAAGCTCTTTATCATAGCCGACAAAAATCTTTGCCAGCGGCGATGAAAGCACGATTGCAAGTACAGTCAGAACAACGCCCGAAACTGCGCTGAGAAATGAGCTTTTTCTGAGCATATTTTTCAGCTCATTGTGGTTCTGTGCGCCGAAGTGATATCCCGTTATCGGCGCGCAGCCAATTGCATAGCCAATGTAGATAGCAACGAAAATGAACTGAACATACATCAGCACGCCGTAAGCGGAAACACCGTCCTCGCCGACATATTTCATCAACTGGAAGTTGTAAATCATGCTGACAACGGATGAGGAAATATTGCTCATAAGCTCCGAGGAGCCGTTGCCGCAGGCGTTGAGAATAGGTTTTATTTCCAACTTCGTTTTTGTCAGGCGCAATAGGCTTGAATTCTTCCTCAAGAAATAAATCAACGGAAAAATCCCACCAACGCATTGACTCAGACCCGTTGCGATCGCCGCACCGGCAATGCCCCAATTGAAAACGATAATGAAAACTGCGTCGAGCACCATATTTGTGCAGCCTGCCAGCACCGTGGCAAGAAGTCCGAGCTTCGGCTTTTCGGCGGCGATGAGAAAGCTCTGGAAAACGCTCTGAAGCATAAAGGCGACGGTGAAGCCCGTAACGATTCTGCCGTAAAGTATACAGTCCTCCATCATTGCCTCGGTTGCACCGAGAAATTTCGCTACCCACGGCACAGAAATAACTCCGACGACCGAAAGCAGTGCACCGAGAAAAAGCGTAAAAATAATCATCATCGTGAAAATTTTATTCGCTTTGTCCTTGTTGCCCTCACCGAGCACCTTTGACACAAGCGCCGTGCCGCCCGTACCGATCATAAATCCGATGCCGCCGAGAATCATAACAAACGGCATAACGAGATTTATTGATGCAAATGCAGTTTTACCTGCGAAGTTTGATACGAACAGTCCGTCAACAACTCCGTAAATAGAAGTGAAAACCATCATTATTATTGACGGAAAAACAAAACGTAAAAGTTTGGAATAAGTAAAGTGATCCGAAAGTTTTATCTTCATGCCTGCTTATCCTTAAACCACTGCTTTGCATATTCGGCAATGAAGGGCGTAATCTCCTTTATATTCATATTTGTTGTGTTAACACAGAGGTCATAGCCGCGCTTGTCACCCCAGTCGGTGGAGGAGATCATATTGTAGCTTGAGGCTCTGCCCTTGTCAATCTGTTTTATTTTCTTCTCTATTTCCTTGTCCGTGAGTTTGCTGTCGTCACCTGCACGCTTGCGGCATCTTGCGATTTTTGACTGCATATCGGCATAAACAAAGATGCGGAACGGATCGTGTTTTTCAAGCAGAACATCTGCGGCTCTGCCGACGATTATACAGTCGCCCCTTTCGGCAAGCTCATTGATGATATTATTCTGAGCGGCAAGGAGCTTGACCGTCGGATCGGGAGCGGAAATGTGTGAAAAAGCACATGCAAAATGAATCTGAAACGTCGGCTGAATGCCTTTTTCCAAAGAATGTGCGACATAGTTTTCGTCAAGATCGGCTTTCTTGGCAATTTCGGTGATAATCTCGCTGTCGTAATAGGCAATTCCGAGAACGTCGGAAAGTCTTTTGGCAATTTCACGACCGCCGCTTCCGAACTCACGGCTTACGGTAATTATTTTCATATAATTAATCTCCTTTTATCCGGGAAAAATCGGATATTTTATTAATTAAATTTTACCCTGATTTGCCGAAAGTGTCAAGCTGCAAAAGAGCCGGGAAGCTGTCACAGCTTTAACTGTTTCGTCACCTTGCCGAGGGGAAAGAGTTCCCGATTCTTTGCCGTTAACAATGTCGTGAAATCCTATTTTCTGTTCATAACAATTCTCTTTCCGCAAAAGCGAAGGGCTTTGACGCTTACAGGATAGCTTTAAATATTTAACAGCGATTAAACCGAAAGGAAATTTTAGCTTATAAATTACAGCTTGTCGAAAAAATTCGGCAAAAGTTGGGACTTTTTTGATTTTAGACAATATCGTACACTTTAATTTGTGCGGTGTTTTTTTATGCACTTTTTGAATGTGTTCACAAAGTGCGACAGACCGTCGGCAGCGAGAAGAATCATAACAGGATAGAAAGCCAACAGATATCTGCTGTTGCATTCCCAGATAAGCATAAAGAAGAATATTGCAAAAATTGAAATCCTGCCGGCGAGAAGTTTTTGATTTGTCGGTATTTTTTTCTTTCTCAGACTTCCGATTGCCGAAAAAAGTATCCCAAGCGTTATGAAGATATAATAAATCCACGAGAAAGTCAGACCGATCGGACGAAGATCGCCGTGCAGAGAGAACAGCCTTGTGAAAATTCCGTTTTTATGGAACGGTTTGCGACCTACATAATCGCCGCCTGCCAGTGTGCAGCTTCCGAATGTACGTATAACCTTGTCGGAGAAAAGGTGGTTGACAAGTCCGAGAAATCCGTAATTCTCAATTCGGCTTTTAATTTCTCTCTTGTTGAAATTCTCTCTTTCCTCATAGGTGTCAAAGCTTTTTGTGCGGTCGATGTCCTCCTGTGAAAATCCACCGAAGCCGAGACCCATCATAATCCAATGAGTCGGCGGAAATTCATATTTATCTTTCATTTCCTCGGTTATGCCGAATTTGTTTTTATAGATCGGTTCGGAAACTGCCTTGATCGCCGCAACCGTAACTCCGAGGGTCATTACACTTACAAGGAAGAAAGATAAAAACTGCTTAAAAGTTATCTTTGTGAAAATGATGCCTATTATCATTGCGACAAAAACAATGAATGCGGTCAGCTTTAAAAAATATGTGATCGCTCCGACAAATCCGACCAAAGCACAAATAATAATTTGTTCCTTTCTGTTCTCGGTCTGTTGTAATTTGAAATACAGGAACAGCATTATCGAAACAAGCAGAACGCTCGGTATGTCGGTGTAAAAGAATCCGGAGTAAAGGTAGAGAGGCAGGCAAAAGAGAGCAAGAAGTCCCGCAAAAAACGCCTTTTTCTCGGGAAAAATCATCCTTGCCGTGCGGTAAATAAACTCAAGGGCGATCTGTACGCAGATGATCGAAATTATCATTGTCACACGTTTATAAACGGTGACGCTTGCACCGCCGACAAAGAGCCGCACAAACTTAAACAGCGTAACCAGACAAAGAAGCCAGAACTGATTGTTCGGATATCTTGCATAGTAGTCGGGAATGTCGATACTGCCGTTTTGTATGTAGTTATATGATGATTTTATGAGTCCGCCCCAGTCCCATGAGAGGTTAACCTCAAGAGAAAATGCAACTATTATCATCAATGCGAGAGACAGGACTCTTAAAATCCACCAAGCCTTTTTACAGTCGATTTTTTTAATAAGATCCGTTCTTTTACCGCAAATGTAAAGGAACAGGAATGCAATCGGTATCACAAGCAACCCGGCAAAAAATGACTGAAGAATCATTCGGCAAAATGCTGCTTCAAAAATCATTATTGCCACAATAAGGAAGCAGGCATCGAAAATATTATTTAAAGTTCTTTTCAATTAATATCACCTTTTTAATTTTCATTTTATTTTCATACTATTAATCTGAACGATATTATATCACATTTTGGATTTTACTGCAATATATAATTGCATATACATATTTGAAAAAAACATCCGATCCGCAAAGGAATCGAATGTTGATTTAATCGAATTGAACGGGCATTTTTCATCGGAATAAGCGTCGAATCACATATTGATCCGTTCGGCATTATTATTTTCTTCGGCAAGCTCGGGAAGTTCAGCGAGAGAAAAAATGAAAACCCGGTTGTTTCAATATTCTTTTTAAGTCCGCCACCCTCGTTATTCGTGTGGATATCGTTATTTGTACTTTCAGATCTCCCATTGAAAATTTTTCATATTAACGCATCCGTTCGGCATAAACTCCACACCCTCGCTTTCAAGAAGTGAACGCTGTTCGGCCCATCCGGGAGCGGTGCGCCCCGAGCTGTTGACAACACGGTGACAGGGAAACTTTCCGTAAAATTCGGATCGGCTGAGCACCGTGCCGACAAGACGTGAATTTTTATCCCGACCGATCAGCCGTGCTATCTGACCGTAGCTCGCAACCCGTCCGCACGGAATTTCTTCCACAACGGACAGAATTTCATATATCAGATTGTCGTTCATAACGTTTCTCATATTATCGCTCCGTTTTCACAATCATAGCATTAAATAACGGATATGTCAAACAGTGGAGTAACGGCAATTTATTTTTTCATAAGTTTGTTTTTATAAAGCTTATGTATACCGAATTTCCAGCAAAGAAGCATTCCGAATACTGCGCCGACAACCGCCTGAAGAATCTGGAACGGAAGTTTCGCCACGGCATATGCAGGTGTGCTGTAAATAAATGCTCTGCCGAGTGAATAGCCGACAACCATAATAATTGCGCCGATCGTAACACCGATTCCGGAGCTGAGCACGGGCTTTTTCTTTAAAACATAGTGAGAGAATACGGAAATGATGATTGCCTGTAAGCCGTGAGTTACAAGCGAAACCCACATCGGTGCGGGATAGAAGAAGAAGTCGCCGAGAAATGCGCCTACACCGCCTACCATAAATGCCGCCAGCGGATCAAGAATAATTGATGCCGTACAGATAACGATGTCGTTTAAATAGAGATGTCCGCCGGGAACGGGAACACCGAATGAGCTGAGCGCAACATTCATTGCCATAAGCACTGCCGTTGTGCAAAGCCACATTGTGTTTTGTCTTGCTGTTCTTTTTACTTGCATTTGCTTTTCCTCCTTGCAAATCTGTTGGGAATATTATATAATAGCTCTGACAATATAAAATAATCAGAAACGGAGAAAAATATATAACCAGATGAAGTATAAAATAGATAAGCAAAATCATCCCGTGTATCTGCAAATTTATAAACAGATAAGGGATGACATTACAAGCGGAGCATATGAATTTAATAGCAAGCTGCCGTCGAAAAGACTGCTTGCCGACGAACTCGGAGTGAGCACGGTAACCGTCGAGCACGCATATGAGCTTCTCTGCGATGAGGGCTATATCGAGCCGAGGGAGAGAAGCGGATATTTTGTTATTTTCAGCCCGAACGACGGCTTTGCAAATGTTTCTCATATTTTAAAATCGGCAAGATCCGTTCACACATCTCCGATCCGCCCTGTTTTTTCGGTCTCTCTTTTGAGCAGGACTATGAGAAAGGTTCTTTCGGATTATAACGATGTGATTCTTGAAAAGTCACCGAATGAGGGATGCTTGGAACTGAGGACAGCGCTAAAGCAGTATCTTGCGAGGAACAGGGGAATCAATGTCGGAGTTGAGCAGATTATTGTCGGCTCGGGCGCTGAGTATCTTTACAGGCTGATTGTTGATCTGCTCGGCAGGGACAAAGTGTATGCGATCGAGTCGCCGTCTTATCAGAAGATCGAGCAGGTTTACCGTGCGGCAGGAGTTCATTATGAGTCTCTTCCTCTTTGCAACGACGGAATTGACGGAGCGGCACTCGCAAGGACTGAAGCCGATGTTCTGCACACAACGCCGTATCGGAGCTTTCCGAGCGGAGTTACCGCTTCGGCGTCGAAAAGATATGAATACATACGTTGGTCGGACAAGGCGGACAGATTTATAATTGAATCGGATTACGATTCGGAATTTTCCGTCCATTCAAAGCCGACTGAGACGCTTTTCGCACTTTCCGATCACGATAACGTGATTTATCTCAATACGTTTTCAAAAACGATTTCGCCGTCACTGCGTGTCGGATATATGGTTCTTCCGAAAAGGCTTGTCAAGCCGTTTGAGGACAGGCTCGGCTTTTACTCCTGCACAGTTCCGACATTTGAACAGTATGTTCTCACAGAGCTGATAAATAACGGCGACTTTGAACGTCATATCAACCGTGAGCGGCGCAAAAAGCGTCGCGAGGCAGAGCGAAAGACGTGCAAAAACACCTAAAATGCTTGAATTTTCCACTGAAATAGATTATATTGTTTATACACAACTATCGGAGGTTATTTATGAAAGATTTCAGATTAAGACAGGTACACCTTGATTTCCATACTTCGCCGCTCATTCCAGATGTCGGCTCAAAATTTGATAAGAAAGAATGGCAGGAAACGCTGAAACTGGGTCACGTTGATTCAATCACGGTTTTCTCAAAGTGCCATCACGGATATTCATATCATCCGACAAAGGTAAACACAATGAACCCGACGCTGAAATTCGACCTTCTCAAGGCGCAGCTTGAAGCCTGCGAGGAAATCGGGGTTCGTGCTCCCGTGTATATCTCGGCGGGCTTTGATGAAAAGGATGCGGTTGAGCATCACGACTGGCTGAGAGTCGATCCATCGAATATCGGCAAGGCACCCGATTTCAGTCAACCGGGCTACCATCTGATGTGCTTCAACACGTCTTATCTCGACAAGCTCATTGCCGAGATTGAAGAGGTTATGGTCAATTACAACCCGTGCGAAATCTTTCTTGATATCGTCGGCGAACCGATGTGCTGCTGTGAAAAATGCTGTGCGGATATGACCGCTGCAGGTCTTGATTACAATAATATCGAGGACGTAGCGGCGTTTGGCAGAAAGGTATACCGCAACTATCTCGACAGGGTAGAGGAAGCGGTTCACAAGCACAATCCCGAAACGATTATTTTCCAAAATTCAGGTCACGTTTCAAAGGGCAGACGTGATCTCATTGACACGATCGACTGCCTTGAATTGGAGAGTCTTCCTACGGGCGGCTGGGGATATGATCATTTTCCGATGTCTGCGGCATACGCGAGAACTCAGCGTGATTGCTTCCTCGGTATGACGGGCAAATTTCACCGGACGTGGGGCGAGTTCGGCGGCTTCAAGCACCCGAACGCACTTCGCTATGAAACGGCGCTTTCTCTTGCAGAGGGCGGAGGATGCTCGATCGGCGATCAGATGCATCCCGAGGGACTTCTCAACAAATCAACCTACGGACTTATCGGAAAGGCTTATGCCGAGGTCGAAGCAAAGGAGCCGTGGTGCAAGGGAGCAAAGTATATTGCCGATATTGCCGTTCTTGCTGCCGAGTGTATAAAAGGCAGAGACGAGGGCGGCTGGTACGATACAGGAGCAAACCGAATTCTTCTTGAAACAAACAGGCTTTATAATTTCATCGACCTTGATGAAGATTTTACGAAATATAAAATGCTCATTCTTCCCGATGTTTGGATTTTTGACGAAAAACTCAAATCAAAGATAAACGACTACCTCGCAAAGGGCGGTAAGTTGCTTCTTTCGGGTGTATCGGGACTTGACAATAACAATGAATTCTGTGTTGATACCGGTGTCAAGTTTATCGGTGAAAATGAATTCAGACCTACATATTTTATTCCCGAATTTGACACGGTAAACGGAAAAACCGAATACCTTATGCGTGCCGTAAACTATCGCTTTGACAATATTGACGCCGAAATCGTTGCGAACGGACAGAATCCGTATTTTAACCGTACCGCAGAGCATTTTTGTTCGCATCAGCACGCTCCGAATGACAGAAGCCTCACCTATCCTGCCGCTGTAATCAAGGGCAATATCGCTTATATCGGCTGGGACATTTTCAGAGGCTATGCGGAGTCCGGCGATTTCCATATTAAGGAGCTTGTCGCATACGTTATCAAACGCCTTATGGACGGAGAATTTACGATTGAAAGCACCGTCCCCGACAAGGGCATCGTCACGCTTCTCCAGCAGAATGAAAGAAAAATTGTCCATCTCCTTTATGCTCACACAACCGTGCGCGGCAAGGATACAGAAGTAATTGAGGACATTGTTCCGCTTTATAATGTCAATGTCAGTGTGAAATGCGACAAACCCGAAAAGGTTATTCTCGTCCCGCAGAATGAAGAAATTGACTTCACCTATGCTGACGGAAAGGTTTCTTTCACCGTCCCGAAAGTTGAAATTCATCAGATGATTTCGATTGAGTAATCAAAAAATGAGGAGAATGAAAATGACAGAGCTTAAAAAATGCAAAGAGCAAAGATGCACATTGATAAGCTCGCAAACGGAGTCGATCCGCTGACGGATGCTGCCGAGCTTTCGGAAATGCTTAATGCGTGGGCTGAACAATCCGAGAAATATCATAACGGCGACATTAACCGTGACGAATATGACAAGTGGCGTTATAACTACCCGAAATATGACGAAACCTCCGGCTATGTGAAAGTTCCGTCCCAGCAGCTCAGCGATGCACTTACCAAAGCATTTAAGGATAGGTTAAACAACGACTAAATGGAGAAAGTTTATGACAGACTGGAAAAAATCCTTTTTAGAGTCTTCTGTATTGGGGCAGTCAACAAATAAGAACAACCCAAATGAGGTGCAAGCAAAATGCGTTGATTTGGCATATAAGGACATGATGACAGCTGGACGCTACTATAGTGCCTTATTTTTGCATACGCGAGAGGAAATATGTTGTGCTACAAATGAAGCAATAAAACAATGTGATTATGTCTTTTCAAGAGACTTGATACAAAAGACCTCATTACTATTTTGCAAAGATATAATTGGAAGCGGAAACAAATATGTAACAGGGTTTGGACTCGCTCAAAAACTTATAAATATGACTTTCAAATATCTATATGTTTTTAGTGATTTGATATTTGTAGACAAATCCATTCCTGATTTTTCATCGTGCGACTGCTCTCTTGACAGTATCATTATTAAAAAAGCTCATATTAAGGATTGCGTTTGGAGCAAACTTACTGAGCAACAGTATCTGGAATGTCAAACAAAAATAACAGAACTACTAAATGCAATTTCTTTAGATTTAGAGTTATCAAAGCTTGGCAATCTAGCTTATGACTTTATTAATTGGTAATCGGCAATAATACACGATAAAACAAAAAGAGCTATCAGACTTTCAAAAATCTGATAGCTCTTTACTTTTACAATAATTCAAATTATGTTGCCATTTTGTTGCCAAAAAGCATATACAATCGGCAAAAGCCAAGTAAAATAAGGCTTTTTCACGGGTGTGAAATCATTCCCACTCCACCGTTCCGGGGGGTTTGGAGGTGATGTCGTAGACGATGCGGTTGACGCCGTCGACCTCATTGGTGATGCGGTTGGAGACGGTTGCAAGGATATCATACGGGATTCTTGCCCAGTCTGCGGTCATGAAGTCGTCCGTTGTGACGGCACGGATCGCGATGACATTCTCGTACGTTCTGTGATCGCCCATAACGCCGACCGACTTTGAGCCTGTGTAAACGCAGAAGAACTGGCTGAGGTTCTTTTCATAGCCGTTCTTTGCCATCTCATCTCTGAGAACAAAGTCTGCGTCCTGGAGTATTCTTATCTTTTCGGCTGTGATGTCGCCGACAATTCTTACGCCGAGACCCGGACCCGGGAACGGCTGGCGCCATACAAGCTCATGGGGAATTCCGAGCATCTCGCCGACCTTGCGAACCTCGTCCTTAAAAAGATCCTTAAGAGGTTCGATTGTGCCGAGAAACTGTATATCAGACGGCTTTTCAACCATGTTGTGATGAGTTTTTATAACGGCGGTGTTTGCCTTATCCTTGCTCTTACCCTTGCCTGACTCGATTCTGTCGGGATAAATCGTACCCTGTGCGAAAAATCCGTCCTCAGCCTGTTTTCTGACCTCGTCCCAGAATACCTTATAGAATTCCGTACCGATGATTTTCCTCTTCTGCTCGGGGTCAACAACGCCCTTGAGCATCGCAAGGAAATGGTCGCCGCAGTTTACGCGGACAAAATTCATATCAAAGAGGGAAGTGAAGGTCTGCTCAACAAAATCTCCCTCATCCTTTCTCATAAGACCCTGATCGACAAAAACGCAGGTGAGCTGCTTGCCGACGGCACGGCTGAGAAGCGCGGCGGCAACAGAGCTGTCAACACCGCCCGAAAGACCGAGAACGACCTTTTTATCGCCGATCTTTTCACGGAGCTTTTCAACGGTTGTATCAATGAAGCTGTCCATCTTCCAGTCACCTGTGCAGCCGCAGACATTGAAAACAAAGTTTCTGAGCATTTGATTGCCGTACTCGGAATGAGTAACCTCGGGGTGGAACTGAACGGCATAGAGCTTTTTGTCAACGTTCTGCATTGCTGCGCAGGGGCAGTTGTCGGTCTTGGCGATAATCTCAAAGCCCTTGGGCGGCTCGGATATATAGTCCGTATGGCTCATCCAAACAACACTCTTTTCGGGAACGTTTTCCCAAAGAAGGCTGTCCTTACTCTGCTGAAGCTCAATCTTGCCGTATTCGGAAACAGGAGCGGTTGAAACCTTGCCGTTGCCCATCCATGCGATGAGCTGGCATCCGTAGCAGATACCGAGAATCGGAACACCGATGTCAAGAATTTCCTTTGAATAATGCGGCGATTCCATATCGAAAACAGAGTTCGGACCGCCTGTGAAGATAATTCCCTTGTAGCCGTTTGCCTTGATCGTCTCAAGGTCGGTGGTGTAGGGGAGAATCTCGGCATAAACGTTGAAATCACGGACTCTGCGGGCGATGAGCTGATTGTACTGTCCGCCGAAGTCGAGGACAAGTATTTTTTCGTTCATTCTTTTCGTCCTTTCTTAGATAGTGACTGCCGTGTCACATCTTTTAAAGTCTGCAACACGACAGTAAATCCATTCATCTATAAATTATTTCTTCTCTCTTCGGACCGTTGGAAACCATTGTAATCGGCTTGCCGATCTCCTTTTCGATAAAGAGGACATAGTCCTGTGCTTCCTTCGGGAGCTTATCGAATTCCTTGATGCCTCTTATGTCGCACTTGAAGCCGGGAAGTGTTTCAAAAATCGGTTTTGCTTTCTTGAGCATATGAGTGTTCGGGAAATCCTTTACGATCTTTCCGTCAATCTCGTAGCCTGTGCAAACCTTGATCTCGTCAAGATAGCTGAGACAATCGAGGGCGGTCAGGCAAACCTGAGTTGCACCCTGAACCTCAACACCGTAGCGTGTTGCAACGCAGTCGAACCAGCCCATACGACGGGGACGACCTGTTGTTGCTCCGTATTCGCCGGCGTCGCCGCCGTGATTACGCATTTTATCCGCTTCCTCACCGAAAATCTCGCTGACGAACTCGCCTGCGCCGACTGCCGAGGAATAAGCCTTTGTAACTGTGATTATATCCTTAATCTCATGTGCGGGGATACCTGCGCCTACAGCGCCGTAGCCTGCGAGAGTTGAGGAGGAAGTAACCATAGGATAGATGCCGAAATCGGGATCTTTAAGTGAGCCGAGCTGACCCTCAAGAAGAATCTCCTTGCCGTCCTTGATTGCCTGACGTATGAATGCGCCTGTGTCGGCAACATAAGGCTCAATCATGTCCTTGTACTCCATGAGTGTGTTGAAAAGCTCGTCAACATCAAGGAGAGGTTTATGATAAACGTACTTAAGAAGAAGGTTCTTGACCTCGCATACGCTTGCAAGCTTTTCTTTAAGCTCGTCGGGATAGAAAAGGTCGCAAACCTGGAAACCGATCTTAGCGTATTTGTCCGAATAGAACGGAGCGATACCCGATTTCGTTGAGCCGAACTGCTTGTCCGCAAGACGCTCCTCCTCATATGTGTCGAGAAGAACATGATAAGGCATCATAATCTGTGCCCTGTCGGAAACGAGGAGCTTCGGCTGAGGAACGCCCTTGGAAGTTACATCGTTGATTTCCTTAACGAGCTTCGGAATATCAAGGGCTACGCCGTTGCCGATGATATTGGTGATCTCCGGATGACATACACCCGACGGAAGAAGATGCAAAGCAAACTTTCCGTAGTCGTTGATAATCGTGTGACCTGCGTTTGCACCGCCCTGGAAACGGATAACTACATCCGCCTTTGACGCAAACATATCTGTGATTTTACCCTTACCTTCGTCGCCCCAGTTAGCGCCGACAATTGCTCTTACCAATGAAAGCACCTCCAAATGAGATATGGAACCCTGTTCCAAACACAATAATTATAATATTTTTAAGATGTAATGTCAATGAGAATAAGGAAGTTTTTCGGAGTATGCTGCGGAAAAAGGGAAAAACAGTCGGTCGAGTATGATTGACGGCGGTGTTATTTGATGATATAATCAAAGCGGTGATTAAATTGAGCATGAGAAAGCAGATAAAATTCAATAACGGACACCTTAAGGTTTTGCAGATTTCCGATTTGCAGGACAATCGCTTCACTTGTGTTGACACACTTCGCTTCATGGAAGCGGCGGTGAAAAAAATAAAGCCGGATCTTATAGTTTTCACGGGCGATCAGCTTGATGTCGTTGACCTGTGGGGCAAAGGAGAGAGGTGCCGAAGAAATGTTGAAAAGGCGATCAACCGTCTTTTCAGTGTATTTGAAAGTTTTGATATTCCTTTTGTGCTGACATTCGGCAATCACGACCGTGAAACGGGTTTGCCGAATGAGGAGCAGGCAAAGATCTATGCAAGAATGAAAAATTGCATCTGCTTTGATGATCTGAACGACGGCAGACCCGATGCAGGTACCTTCAATGTGCCGGTTATGTCATCGGACGGAGACCGCACGGCAATGAATATTTATGTCGTTGATACGGGAACAAAGACCAAGGGTGTTTACGGGGGCGTAAGAAAAGAGCAATTGGAGTGGCTGGACAAAACGAGCCGTGAGGTAAATGCGGATTCAATCGTTTTTCAGCATATTCCGGTTGACGAAATATATGAGCTGCTCGAAAAGGTCCCGAAAGGCACAAAGGGTGCAGAGCCTGCCTACGGAAACAGAAAAGGCGAATATTACAGGCGCAGGGACGGCATTAAATTCATGGGAGAGTACGGTGAAACCCCTGCGGCTATGCCCCGTGAGTGCGGCGAATTTGAACAGCTGAAAAAGCAGGGAGATGTTTTTGCCGTCTATTGCGGTCACGATCATTACGACAGCTTTATCGGAACGGTTGACGGAATTGACCTCGGCTATTGCCCCGGTGCAGGCTATAACACCTATGGAATAGAACAGAGAGAGGTTCGGGTATTTGAATTTGACGAAAACAATGTGAGAAATTATAAAACATACACTGTAAGCTACGGCGATGTTTGCAATAAGCAGCTCGCCGAGCCGTTCAAAACCTATATTTTCAGCATTGCACCGTGCTGCACTCCGCAGCTGCCTATGTTTGCGGTCAAGGTATTTGCGGTGCTTGCCGCAATCGCAGTGTTTTTTGTTCTGCTGGCTGAGGTGCTCGGAAAGTGGACTTCTATCGGTGCTCTGTTGGGTGTACTTACAGGCACGGTGATTTACTTAGGCGGAGCGATAATTTATAATATTGTTACAAGAAAAAAGCTGATTGAGAGGTATCGAAATGAACGAGGTAATTAAAGCAATTCTTGAAAGACAGACGATAAGATCATATAAAAAAGAGCAGATAACGGACGAGCAGCTCGACCTGCTCATGCAGGCGGCAAAGAAGGCGCCGAGCGGAAGAAATATGCAGCCCTGCCACGTTCGTTTTATTCAGAACAGGGAAATGCTTGACCAAATGAACACCGATTTTAAGGAGCTTGTCGGCTACGATACACCTGCTTACACCCGTTGGGATGTGAATCCCGTTTACCACAATGCTCCGACCTTTGCGGTTCTTTTCGCAGAGAATGAGAGCTATATGGACGGCGGAATTATGTGCGAAAATATCTGCATTGCAGCACAGGGCCTCGGACTGGGAACCTGTATAATCGCAAGCGTAGGTACACTCTTTGCCGACGGAAATGCCGAGGGTAACAAGTGGAAAAGGGCGTGGGATATCCCCGAAAGCTACAAATTCCTTATTGCAATAGCGATCGGCTATCCCGATGAGAAGCCCGAAGAAAAGCCGAGATTCGACGACCGTATAAAGGTAATAAGATGAAGTATTCGATAGACAGAATAGAGGAAAACATCGTCATTTGCGAGGGCGACGACGGCAACGTTCTGAAGCTGAAGCTTGACGAGCTGCCAAAGGGAATCCGTGAGGGCGACGTAATGGAGAAAACAGAAAACGGCTTTATAATTGACGCCGATGAAACACAATTACGCCGCAAAAAAATGGCGGAAATGCAGAGAAATATATTTGGGAAGAAAAGGTAATTCTATGAAAAAATTGGAATGTAATCTGTCTTTTGATAATACCTGTTGCTGGATGTGGACACTCTCGTCTATCTTTACCGGCTTTAAAATTCTGGAAAAAGACGGAATTTTAAAGGTAAAATCCGTTTCAATGGATAAGAATTTCAGAGCCGACGGACGCTATCCCGACCGTATGATCGTGGAACTTAAGGCGGACGGAAAAACAATAGCTTATGATATGTCCGACGGTTATCAAAGCATTAATATTCCCGAATTGTTTGACGCACAGTTGGACAGGCTGGATTATTATTTTAAATCGAGCTATGATCCGAACTTTGCTTTGAAACTGAGAAATAAGAATAAATTTCTTCCTTTGGCTATTGCTTATGAATGTACGTGCGCCGGAAATTATTTTGAAAAGGCGAACATAAGTGACGCATTAAAAAATCGCCGCTATAAAGAGTATGTTTTTCAGACGCTGACAAAGCAGAAACGCAGAAAAATTCTCGATTATAAAAAGTTTGAAAGCCACAACCATTTTGACAGTTACAATATTCTTTTTTGGACGAGGCTGTGGAACGGTCACGTGACGCCTGAAGGAATTATGCAGGTCTATTCCGAGCTGGATTATGAAACGGCAAAGGAGAAAGCGGAAAAACAGAACCAAATGTTTTCTGAGATCAATAAGCAGAGAATTGAATGTGTAAGGATGTTAAAAAATGAGTTCGGCGAACGATTTGTCGGAGGACTCGGAGACAGTGAGGACAGCCGAGAGCTTGCTCCGGATTTAATTACACATGATCCGAGAATAGAAACACGAGAGGGTTATCTTAATTCTTTGAAAGGCAATTACATGAATGTTCTGTCAAAAGGACTGCACGGATGTGTTGGGGCAAGATACGGAGAAACCTTTGCGGCAGGGCGGGCATTTATGACCGATCCGTTTGCTTATCTGGTTGAGGGGAATCCGCAAAACGGTATTAATTTCATTGAATATAATGATGCATATTCATTAACAAATAATATTTCAAAGGTAATTGACAATGTCGATATGATCCATAAAATTGAAAATGAAAATTCTGATTTTTATAATAAATACATTCGCCCTGATGTCAGAATATTGAATACATTGAAAATTGCTTTCCCGGAGTATTTTTAAAGACGAAGCGGGGAAAAGAAAATGAAAAACGAAAGATTGAGCGGCAATTTGATGCTGATTCTTCTGACGGTATTTGTCGGCGTCGGAATGTATACCCAAATCAAAAGGGACGAGTCTCTCGATTTACCGCTGGTAAGTGTCGGATGTATTGTGTTGATAATTATCATCAATGCAATAATTGAAAAAGTCAGCCTCAAAAAGAAGTGGATTGCAAATACGCTTGCGATGTTTACAATTCTTTTCGGATTTTTGGCAACAAGCTTTACGATCGCAGTTATAGCGTCTCCTCAGCCTAAAACGGAAGAGCTGTCAGTGTAAGAGTTCAGTCGATGGATTCTTTTATTAAGTCCTGCGGATGGGAGAGGCACAAAGCCGAGAAAGCGGCTGAACAGACAACCGAATAAGCGAAAAAACGGTCTGTATCTCAAAAGAAATACAGACCGTTGATTTTATTCAAAATTGATTCGTTCTTCCTCAATGACAAGCGGGCGATTCATAACTCTTGTGTTTATATTGAGAACATATTCGCCGAGAAGTCCGATAAAGAAAAGTTGCACGCTTCCGAGGAAGCACATACCGATGAGCACAGGTGCCATTCCCATCGGGAAGTTATCCCACATAATCAGCTTGAGTATCAGATAAACCACACCGATTAAAAAGCTGATAATGCCTACGCCTATGCCAAAAAATGTTGCTATACGCAGTCCGATCTTCGTATAGGAAGTGAAGCTGAGCATCGCCGCATCATAAAGAGTGTAGAAATTGTTATGCGTCTTTCCCGCTCTGCGCTTTTCCTGCTCATAGGGTATATCCTTTCGCCTGTAACCGAGCTCCGCAACAATTCCTCTGAGAAACGGGGTCGGATCCTTGAGATTCCTGAGCACCTCAATAAAGGATTTATCGTAAAGACCGAAGCCCGTAAAATGTTCAATCTGTTCAACGTCACTCATCTTTTTTATGAGCTTGTAATAGCAGGTACGCATAAATCTGATGAGCTTGTTCTCTTTGCTTGTCGTCTTAATTGCACAGACAATTTTATAACCGTTCTCCCACTCGTGAACGAACTTTGGAATCATACTGACCGGATCCTGAAAATCACAGCACATACAAATCGTGCAGTCGCCCGTCGTCTGTAACATTCCGTAATAGGGGGAGTTGAACTGACCGAAATTTTTGGCATTGAAAATCGCTTTGATTTTCGGATTTTTTGCGCATATTTCACGAAGAAGAGGACGGGTATTGTCCTTGGAATCGTTGTCAATGAAGAGAATTTCATAGTCATATTCGGGCAGGCTTTTGTCAAGCTCCTTTACAACCGCATCGCTGATCGGAACAACGTTTTCCTCCTCGTTATAGCACGGAATTAAAATGCTGATTTTTTTCATAAACGTCCCTCAATCCAAAAGTTCTTTTATTCCGTCCTCAAAACCAATTGTCGGAATGAATCCCGTGTCGTTTGTGAGTGCGGAAATATCCGCCTGCAAAAACATAACCTGATTTTTTGAATACGGCACAGCGCCGAAGTCAATTTCAGATCGGCTTTTGCAAAGTTTGTGTATTGTTTCTATGTATTCTCTGAGCGGTGCGGATTTGCCGCTGCCGAGGCAATAAACGCTTTCGTTATGTTCGCTGTCACAGCCGATCAGGTAAAGTGCGTTTGCCGCATCCTTTGCGTTGAGAAAATCCCAAAGCTGTTCGCCTTTGCTGAATCCGGCTCTCTCGTTGTGGGTGAATTTGTCGATTGCAGATTTGATTACGGATTTCTCGGGATCATATTCCCCATACACGCTGAGAATCCGTACCCACGAGAAATCAATTCCGAGCTTGCGGCATTTGAGCTTGGTCAGTTGACCTGCCGCCAACTTTGCCATACCGTAGCCTGTGAACGGGAATGTCGGTGTGTCGGGGGTTAACGGCTTGTCGCTGAGTCCATACTCCGCCTGCGAGCCTGTACCGATAAATTTACGGCAGCACATTCGTTTCGCAAGCTCTGCGGCATCAAGGGTGTATTCGATATTTTTAAGCTGAAGATCGGTGTCGTCACGAGCCGCCCCCGTTGTGCCTGCCCAGGCAAGATGATAGAAAACGTCATAGTCTTTTTCGTTCGGGATAAGTGATTTCATCTCATCGAGCGAGCAGGGAATTTTTTTGATGTGCTCGCTGTCGGGGATCGCGGAGATTCTCGGCGACTCCTTGTGATACAGTACAGTGACATCGACGCCCTCTCTTAAAAGTTTATCAATCAGGGCGTGACCGATTGAGCCTGTCGCCCCTGTGATTACTGCTTTTTTCATAAAATCACTCTTCTATCAACGGAATATACATATTTTTTCGGAGCTCGTCCCTGTCAAGGAACGGAGCAAGATCCTCAAGCGGAGGACTGACAAGAGTTCCGTCGGGGAGACGTTTAGTGCTGCTCTTAGGCTCCCAAACCTGCTTTGTATCCGTGAAGATTTCGCAGAAAGCATAGCCGTCGACTGCAAGAGTTTCTTTAACGGTATCCTGCATTTCTTTATTGTTTCTTGCGCTGAAATACGGATATCCGAATGCCTCCGCAATTTTCTTGAAATTCGGGAACGAGAGATCGCCGCTTTCGGGGCCGATACCTACTTTGGTGTGATCCTTAAAAAGATTGTTCTGCGTTATTCTGATACTGTGATAGCCGCTGTTGTTGATAAGGAAAATCTTGATCGGAAGATTGTTGGTAACAATGGTCTGAAGCTCTTGGAGATTCATCATTATACTTCCGTCGCCCTCAAGGCAAATCGTGTCTTGCTTTTTGCCGGAAACGCAGAGACCGACAGCCGCCGGCAGACCGTAACCCATGCTTGCAATTGCGCTGTTGATGATGAAACGTGAGCCGTGCTTGATTGTCCAGCACTGATGCCCGGCAACACAGCAAGCGCCGTTGCTGACTGCCGTAAGCGAATTTTCGGGAAGCTGATCCGAGAGATATTTTATAAAAGCGTAAACGTTTGCGGTTGAGCCGTTTTCTTCACGGTGACGGGAGAGTACGACAGGATATTTTTCTTTCCATTCAACACATTGCCTGCGCCAATCGTTACCGCCGAAAACGGGAGCATTTTCATCACTTACATTTCTGATAACGGCTTCAAGAAAATCCTTTGCGTCCGCCCAAACAGGCATATCAACATGAATGGTCGGTTTTTTCGTCTCGGCCTTGTCAATGTCAACCATGATGACCTCGGCGGCTCTTGCCCAGGTGCCATAGTCATAGCCGACCTGGCGAATACTTATTCTTGTTCCTATTGTGATCAGAAGATCGGAGTTCTGCACGGCAAAATTGCCTGCACGGTCGCCCATATTTCCGCCTCGTCCGCAGTAAAGCGGATTGTCGGTTTCGATTATGTCAATACTGTTCCAGTACGTAACAACAGGAACACCGAGAAGCTCCGATACTTTTTTAAAAGCGTCCGCACCGCCTGAAAGACGAATACCGCCGCCTGCGTAAATTACGGGACGCTTTGCTTTTTTTATTTTTTCGAGAATTGTTTTTACGGTTTCGTCGCTGACTTTCGGCGGAAGCTCCTTGTCGTCCTCCGTCGGGTCATAGCCTCTGAGGCCGTCGGTTTCAATGTAACTGCCCTGATAATTAACGGGAATGTCAAGCCAAACGGGACCGGGTCTGCCTGTTGTGGCAAGGTGCCACGCCTTTTCAAGCATATATCTTATGTCGCTCATATCTTCGAGCATCGCCGAGTATTTACACATACAGGAGACGGACTTTGTGATGTCAAATTCCTGATCACCGACGGCTCTGAGCGGCAATCCATCGGTGAATTGCTCGGCATAGCGGGCTGTTGTGGTGTATTTAACCTGACCGCTGACGACAAACATAGGAATCGAATCAAGCCAGCCGCCGACAACGCCGGTGATTGCGTTTGTGCCGCCGGGACCCGTCGTAACACAGAGGGCGGCAATTTTATTGTTGAGCCTTGCGTATGACTCAGCCGCAATTGCACTCGCCTGTTCGTGGTGGTTGTACGTACAATGTATTCTTTCATTGTGACCGAAAGCGTCATTGAGATGCATTGCACCGCCGCCGACAACAGTAAAGCAGTCGGTTACGCCGTGGTCGGCAAGAAAATCGGCAATGTAATCAGCAAGTCTTATCTTCATTTGTTTCATCCTTTATTTATTCAAAGCGTCGATAATTGTTTTTGCCATATAGCTGAGCTTTTCGTCCGTCATGCCGGGATAAACGCCGATCCAGAACGAATCGTTCATTATACGGTCGGTGTTTTCAAGTGTGCCTACAACACGGTAGCCATTACCGCTCTTCCTCATCTCGTCAAAACAGGGGTGCTTGATAAGATTTCCCGCAAAGAGCATTCTGGTTTGTACGCCCTTACTCTCAACGTATTGAACGAGCTCGTTCCTGTCAACACCCTCCCTGCAGGTGATGAAGAATCCAAACCAGCTCGGGTCGGAATTCTCATTCGCCTCGGGAAGCATGAGCTTGTCGGAAACGCATTCAAGCGCATCGCGGAGCACCTTGAAATTATGCTTTCTCTTTTCGACGAAGCTCGGAAACTTCTTCAACTGAGCGCAGCCGACCGCCGCCTGCATATCCGTCGCCTTGAGATTGTAGCCGAAGTGGGAATAAACATATTTATGGTCGTAGCCGAGCGGAAGCTCGCCGTATTGACTGTCAAAGCGGTGACCGCAGAGGTTATCCTGACCGGGCTCACACATACAGTCTCGACCCCAGTCGCGCATAGAGCGGATAATTTTGTGAAGAAGCGGATTGTTTGTATAAACTGCGCCGCCTTCGCCCATTGTCATATGGTGCGGAGGATAGAAGCTGCTCGTGCCTATATCACCGATTGTACCCGTGAATCTTGTTTCTCCGTCAATCGTGTAGGTCGAACCGAGCGAATCGCAGTTGTCCTCAACAAGCCAAAGATTGTGCCTGCCGCAGAAATCCTTGACAGCCTTTAGATCAAAAGGATTGCCGAGAGTGTGAGCGATCATAACTGCCTTTGTTTTATCGGAATATGCCTCTTCAAGCATTGAAACATCTATATCTGCATTCGGGAGCTTGACGTCAACGAAAACGGGGACTGCACCGAACTGTATCATCGGAGTGACCGTGGTGGGAAATCCTGCGGCAACGGTGATAACCTCATCGCCGGGCTTGACGGCTCTCTCTTTAAGCAGGGGAGAGGTGAGCGTCATAAATGCGACAAGATTTGCACTTGATCCGGAGTTGACAAGTGAGCAGAATCTAACGCCGAGGTATTTGCAGAAATCACTTTCAAACTGCTTTGTGTATCTTCCTGCCGTGAGCCAGAATTCCAAAGCGCTGTCAACAAGATTTACCATTTCCTCGGAATCGTAAACTCTCGAAGCATATGGGATACGCTGACCCTCTTCAAATTTCTGCGGAACATTGTGATATTTGTCGCAATATTCCCTTACCTTTTCCAGTATTTCATCATGTAATTGCTCTTTAGAGTTCATTGTCGTCTCTCCGATCATATATTAAAAAATTCTTTTATTTGAGCTTTTGTATATTCGTACATATCTGCTCCGTCGGCGTAAGCCTTTGTCCATTCAACGGTTTTTATGACAGCCTGTTTCGCAGACCATCTCGGGTTCCAACCGAATATCGACTTGACCTTGGAACAGTCGAGCTTGAGAAAGTTTGCCTCGTGGGGACCGTCCTTATGCTCGGCAACGAAACTTTGACCGTTGCCCCAAGCGTCACAGAAACAGCCTGCCAGCTCGCCCGTTGTGAGACAGTCGGACTCATTGGGTCCGACGTTGTACCAGTCGGCAACACTTGCATCCTCATACTGCGCCGCAACTATCATCAAGTAAACATAGAGCGGTTCGAGCACGTGCTGATAGGGACGAATGGAGTTCGGGTTTCGCACCTTAATATCATCGCCCTTAATTGCCGCCCTTACGCAGTCGGGAATTATTCTGTTTGCGGCAAAGTCGCCGCCGCCTATAACATTGCCTGCTCTTGCCGTGGAAATTCTGACCCGGCTGTCGGCAAAGAATGAGCTTTTGTAGCTGTGGGTTACAAGCTCGGAGCAGGATTTTGAATTGGAATACGGATCAAATCCGTCAAGCGGCTCATTCTCACGGAAGCCCCAAATGCTTTCATCGTTTTTGTAAACCTTATCTGTTGTAACATTCAAAAATGATTTAACACAGTTGCTTGTCCTGATACATTCAAGAATGTTGACCGTGCCCATTACATTGGTTTCATAAGTATATTTCGGGTTATTGTACGATTCCAGAACGATCGGCTGAGCCGCAAGATGCAAAACAATCTCGGGCTGAACCTCGTCAAAAACCTTTTTCAGGCTCTCATAGTCTCTGATATCACCGATAATCGAACGGATTTTTCCGCCGATACCGGTTATTTCAAACATACTCGGGTCGGTCGGAGGTTCAAGGGAGTATCCTGTGACATCGGCACCTGCAAGCTCAAGAATGTTGCAAAGCCAGGTGCCCTTGAATCCGGTGTGGCCGGTCACGAGAACCTTTTTGTTTTTGTAGAATGATAAGTCAAGCATAATATCACCGCTTCGGATAAATTTTAAAGGACAATGCCGCACAATCGGAGTGTTCAAATTGCGCAGATAAGATTTTTTAATGTTGTTTCAAACGATAAAAGACTACGCCTGAATCCTCTTCTGCCAAATCATAGTTTTGATTAAGAAAATCTACAAATTTTTTGTTTGTTAATTCAAACTCATTACTTTTAAGGACAATCAGATCGGGAGGACCGTAGTAGGAATCAAAATATTTGAAAAGGATATCATAGTATTCGGGATCTGTGCTTTTTCCCGTTAATGCACCGGATCTCCAAAGGTAATTGGTGTTCGGCTTCAAGTCGGTCATAAGGTAACCGTACATCATTCCTCTGCCGAAAAGGACAGTTTCGTCATCGTCTTTTATAAAGGTTTTTAATTTCTTTTCGAAACACTCAAGGGAACAAATCGTTTCTTCTTTGTCATAAATGTACTTAAACACACCGCTTTCTGCGGAGCTTATTGCGAGGTTGTTCTTTAATGCCGCAGCAGGAACAGTGCTGAAAAATCCTTGGCAGTAAAGAGAGAGAATATTAAAAATAAGCATAAAGCACATTGCGGGTATTGCAAGGCTTTTTATTTTCGGTTTTTTAAATTTTACCTGAGACATAAGCTCGAAAAATTCCGTAAAAAAGAGAACGGATGCGGAATGCGAGCCGAGGGGAATGTTAATGCTTTTATCAAGACCGGTAAAAGCCCATACAAGCCCTGCAAGCATTGACGGAATATAGAGAAAAAGAAACATATTTTTGAATCTCTTTTCTCTTGAAAAGAATGTAATATAGAGAATAAAACCGCAGATGCTGAAAAATAAAAATACATTGAGTAAATTCTGCGATTTTGAGCCCGGGAAAAACTCGATGCTTTTGCGGAAAATGTATATGTAAATAAAAGCAGAAGCCAAAGCTGTGTATACAGCAATCCAGATGTTGGAAAGATGAAGCCTTTTAACTGCAATACAAAGAGCCGCAAATCCGACTGAGCAGATAAGGATAGAACGGTAATAGTGAAAGAAATCGGAGATTATATGTCTGACGAACATCAGCTCGTTGCTGCGTGCTGCGGTTCTGTTGGAAAGACCGCTTGAAGTTATGTCTTTGTTAAAGATAAAGAAATTCTGCCAGTCCCTCGTGAGACAGAAAATTACAAAAACCGCAAATACAGCTGCGGCGCCGAGCGCATATGCCATCTCCGGTTTTTTGAAGCTGAGCTTTTTCTTGTCCTTATTCATAACGATGAAAAGGACGATAAATTCATATATAAAAACGAATACCGCAGTGGGGTAGGCGTATACGGAAATTGCCTGACACACGCCCGCAAGAATCAGCCAAGGTAAAGTTTTGTCTTTATTCATCGCAAAGATGATAAGAGAAAAGCTCAGTAGCATAAATGAAAGCGACCACGTGTCATACCAATATCCGAAAATTGTTTTCGGCACAACGGTAAAATAAATCAGACAGGTTGCAAAGGAATTTGTTTTGCCGAATATCGGTTTAAGGAGTTTATAGGTCAGAAGAGCAAATATAAATGTAATAAAAACAGAGCATATTCTCGAATAAATAACGATGCCCTCGCTTGAACCGGTTATTTTATAGAAAAGCCAAATAAACGGGTAATTAAGCGAATCGCCTACCTGAAAGAAGTCCCAGTTTTCAACCATAAATTTCTGACCGAGTACGGTTCGGTATGCCTCGCCGATATTAAAAACCTCATCGGTTGTAATTACCGAAAAAAAGCATCGGGCAAGCATGGCCGCAAGCGCGACCGCAGTTAATACTATATAAAATATACGGGGACTTTTATCCGAAAATTTTTCTCTTCCCATCTATGTTACCAAACCTTCCAGGGTGCAGTCGAATCTGCCCACATTTTTTCAAGCTGCTGTTTTTCTCTGAGAGTGTCCATGGGTTTCCAGAAACCGTCATGCAAATATGCGTCGAGCTGACCGAGGGCGGCACAGGTTTCAAGAGGCTTTTTCTCAAAAACGGTTTCGTCCCCGTCGATAAAATCAAAGATTTTCGGCTCGAGTACCATAAATCCGGCATTTACACGACCGCCGTCATTTTCATCCTTTTCACGGAATGATGAAATCCTGTTGTCCTCTTCAATATCGAGCATACCGAAGCGTTGACCGATATTGACCGCCGTTAACGTGGCGATATGACCGTTTTCTTTATGAAATTTAACGAGTTCATCAATGTTTATGTCTGCAACGCCGTCACCGTATGTCAGCATAAACGGTTCGTTACCTATATATTTTTGGATTCTTTTGACTCTGCCGCCCGTCATTGTGTTGAGCCCGGTATCAACAAGCGTAACCTTCCAAGGCTCGGTTTCGTTTGAGTGAACAATCATTTTGCCGTTGTCGGTAAAATCAAACGTTATATCGCTTCTGTAAAGAAAATAGTCTGCAAAATATTCCTTAATGACGTGCTGTTTATATCCGCAGCATACGACAAAATCATTATAGCCGTAAGCGGAATATATCTTCATAATGTGCCAAAGGATCGGCATTCCGCCGATTTCAACCATCGGCTTTGGTATAAGATGGCTTTCCTCACTTATTCTCGTTCCGAATCCGCCTGCAAGTATTACTGTTTTCACAACATCGCCGCCTTTTATAGTGTTTTGTATATAACTGTGGCAATTATAAATAACCTATAATAATATATCATATCAAAAAACAAAAATCAAGAATTTATATGTGTTATATTCGTCGTCTTAATTTCTGTATGCGCTTAATATACAAATGTGGCTTTATGTTTTTGCACAGATTTCACAAAAATAAAAATTTTAGCTGAAATCTATTGACATCGGCGATTTTTTCGGTTATTCTATGGGCGTAGAGTAAACGATTACTCAAGCGAAACGAATTGGAGATTATATGGACGGTAAGAATATTTCAATGGTTGATATTGCCCGAATGTCGGGAGTGTCGATTGCAACGGTTTCAAGAGTGCTCAACAAGAACGGGCGATACTCCGCCGAAACTGAAAAGAAAGTAATGGCTGTCGTTGAAAAATACAATTACGCTATTAATCCCAATGCTCAGGGTCTAAGGACGAACAGGACAAAAACTATCGGAGTTATAATTCCCGATATCACAAACGAATATTTCTCGCAGATAGTAAGATCGGTTGAAAGCTCGGTTATTCCGATGGGATATAACGTATTTGTCTGCGACAGCGACGAGAATGTTGATTATGAATCCCATCACATTGCATCGCTCCAGTCAAAGGGAGTTGAAGGCATAGTTTATTTCAGTGTCAGAAAACCCGGTGATGAGGTTTCAAAGGAATTTACGGTTCCCGTTGTTTACATTGACAGACGTCCGGGTGTTGAATTTAACTTCGTTTCTTCCGACAACGAAGCGGGCGGATTCCTCGCAACGGAGGAGCTTATAAAAAAAGGTTGCCGAAAGATAGTTCTTATTCACGATGTCAATTCGTACTCAACGGTCAACAAACGTAAGCAGGGCTACCTCAGAGCACAAAAGCAATACGGAGTTGAGATTGACGATAAAAGAATGGTTCCGTGCCACGTATCATATGAAGCCGCAATAAAAGCGGTTAAAAAGCTGATTGAGGAGAAAGTCGAATTTGACGGAATCTTCTGCACAACGGACTCTATGGCGCTCGGAGCGTTGAGAGGTCTCAAAGAGTGCGGAAGAAGAGTTCCCGAGGACGTGAAACTGGTAGGCTTTGACGGAATAACGCATACCGAGATTTCCGATCCGCCGATTACAACAATTATCCAGGATACGGAACAGCTTGGCAAAAGATCGGTCGATGTTCTGATGGATCTGATCAATAACAATACAGGCAAGATCCACGAATACACGATCCCGGTTAAACTTTCCGTCAGAGGAAGCACAGAATGATTTAATAGTTTTAAGAAAGGGTTGAACCCCTTTTTTAAATAGATGTTGAGTAAACCTTTACCCAATATTTATCACAAAATATTTCCACAATATTTATCATACGGAAGATATCGGTAAAGCAGTGAAGAGAAAGGAAGGATATCATGAGCACTCTCGTTGAAATGAAAGGGGTAGTTAAAAAGTTCCCCGGAGTTACGGCGCTGAAGGATATTTCCTTTGATATCCAAGCGGGCGAAGTACACGTTCTGCTGGGCGAGAACGGAGCGGGCAAATCCACTCTGATGAAAATTCTCTCCGGTGTTTATCAGCCGACAGAGGGCAAGATAATCATCGGCGGCAAGGAGTTCAGCAAACTTACCCCGAAGGATTCCTACGAAAACGGAATCAGCGTCATTTATCAGGAATTGAGTGTTATCAACGAACTCTCAATTCAGGAAAATCTTTTTGTCGGCAAGCTGCCGATGAAGAAGGTCGGATTCGCATCTGTTGTCGATTACGGTGAAATGAACAGAAGAGCAAAAGAGCTCCTCGCAAAAATCGGATTGAACAGAGATCCGAAAACACTCGTTGAGGACATCAGCGTTTCGGAAAAGCAGCAGGTTGAAATCGCAAAGGCTCTTGCTTCCGACAGCAAGGTAATCGTTATGGACGAGCCGACAGCGTCCCTGACAAACAAAGAGGTTGAACATCTTTTTGGCGTTATCAGAGCACTGAAAAAGGAAGGCAAGGGAATCGTCTTTATCTCCCACAAGCTCGCAGAGATCAAGGAGATCGGCGACAGGGTTTCTGTTCTTAAGGACGGTGCTTATGTCGGCACAAAACAGGTAAGTGATGTTTCGGTTGACGATCTTGTAACGATGATGGTCGGCAGAACGGTTCAGAACACCTACCAGCATGAGGACGCTCCCGACAGCTATGACGGAGAAGAGGTTATCTTCGAGGTCAAGAACCTTTCACGTAAGGACAACAAGGTCAAGGACGTTTCGTTCAAGCTCCATAAGGGCGAGATTGTAGGCTTTTCGGGACTTGTCGGATCGGGACGAAGCGAAATGATGAATTCAATCTTCGGCGCAGAACCGAAATCGTCCGGAGAGGTGTTCATCAAGGGCAAGAAAGTCAACATCAAAAACCCGTATTCGGCAATCAAGAACGGACTTGCGATGGTTACGGAAAACAGACGTGAGACCGGATTCTTCCACAACTTTGATATCAAGCAGAATATTTCGATTCTGCCGTTTATAAAAGCGTCAAGTCTCGGCGGTGCCGGCGGACTGATAAGCAGCAAGTTCGAGAAAGAATGTGCTGAGGCTCAGAAGAAGAGCCTGAACATCAAATGCTATTCCGTAGATCAGGGTATCACGGAGCTTTCGGGCGGTAATCAGCAAAAGGTAATCCTCGGCAAATGGGTAGCCGCCGATTCACAGATAATTATTTTTGACGAACCCACAAAGGGTATCGACATCGGCAGCAAGAGTGAAATTTACACCCTTATGCGTAGGCTTGCCGACGAGGGCAAGGGTGTCCTTGTTGTCTCATCGGAGCTGCCGGAGCTTCTCGCGGTGTGTGACACGATAAATGTTTTCAGAGAGGGTCGGATAGTCAAGACCTTCCCACACAGAGAAGCAACAGAAGAAAATATCATCAAAGCGTCTACGGCGGACATCGCCTGATCAACAGAAAGGAACGTGAATACCATGTCTGAAAAAATAAAGCAGGTTAAACCTAAAGAAAAACTCACCTTTAATACGATTTGGCAGAAGTACGGTACATTCGGAATCCTTGTAATCTTGCTTGTAATTCTTGCGATTATGAGACCCGGAACCTTCTTCTCCACAGCAACAGTAACACAGATTCTTTCACAGAGTTCGGTTAACATTCTTATTGCGATGGGCGAATTCTTCGCAATCCTTATTGCAGGTATCGACCTTTCGGTCGGCTCGGTTGTTGCCTTGACCGGTATGGTCTCGGCTCAGATGATGGTTGCGGGCGTTAATCCGCTGCTTGCAGTTCTGCTCGGCATAATCTTCGGCGGTTTACTCGGCTTCATCAACGGACTTCTCATCAACGTAACCGGACTTCATCCTTTCATCATCACGCTCGGTACGCAATCGATTTTCAGAGGCATAACACTTATCATCTCAAACTCAAGCGCAGTTTTCGGTTTCCCGAAATCATTCACAAACATTATTTCTTACAAAGTATTTGACCTTCTCCCGATCGTTGCGATAATCGCAATCGTCGTAGCGCTCCTCCTCTCGTTCCTAACGAGAAAAACAAAGGTCGGCAGAAACATTTACGCACTCGGCGGCAACAAAGAATCGGCTTGGTACTCGGGTATCAACGTTAATATGCACACACTTATTGTATTCATCATCTCGGGTATTTGCGCAGGTATCGCAGGTATCGTCCTTCTCGGACGTGTCGGTTCCGCAGAGCCGGCAGCCGCAACAGGATTTGAAACTTACGCAATCGCAGCTTCAATCATCGGCGGAACAAGCTTCTTCGGCGGTAAAGGTAAGATCTTCGGCGTTGTAATGGGCGGTCTCATCATCGGCGTTATCAACTACGGTCTTAACATTCTCGCAGTTCCGAGCGTTTGGCAGCAGGTTGTTATGGGCTTGCTCATCATCGGTTCCGTTGCACTCGACAGATTCGTTGCTCGCAAGAAATAATCTAACCGCAAAGAGGTGCTTTTTATGAAACCAATGTTTAATCCGTCGCTTATGTGCATGGATCTCCTTGATATAAAAAATCAGACGGAGATCCTCAACGACAGATGCGACCTCTACCACGTAGATATAATGGACGGTCACTTTGTTAAGAACATCACGCTTTCACCGGATTTTGTAAAAGCGTTCTCAACAATAGCAAAGAAACCGATTGATTGTCACTTGATGGTTACAACACCTGATGATTACATCGAAAATCTCGCTAAGGCAGGGGCAGGATATATCTGTCCCCATGCCGAAACGATAGTCAACGACGCTTTCAGAATCATGAATAAGATTGAGTCGCTCGGCTGCAAAAAGGGAGTTGTGCTCAGTCCGTCAACTCCGCTCTCGGCAATCAAGCACTATATCAACAGAATCGACAAGCTCACAATAATGTCTGTTGACCCCGGATTTGCCGGACAGCCTTTTATTGAGGAAATGCTTGATAAAATCAGTGAGGCGAGAGAGCTTAAAGAAAAGTACGGCTATAACTATCTTATTGAGGTTGACGGCTCATGCAATCAAAAAACCTTCAAGCGTCTTTACGACGCAGGAACGGAAGTGTTCATTGTCGGCTCCTCCGGACTGTTCTCAAAGGACCCGGATCTTTGCAAGGCATGGGATATCATGACGGATGAATTCAAAACCATGACAGGCGCAGAAATATAATTGATTACCTGCCAAAAGGAGGTGGACAGGATGGAAAATTTAACTTTGGGAATTGACATCGGCGGAACCAATTTCAGAATCGGTGCAGTCGACGAGGAAGGCAACATCAGTCACTTTGAAAAAAATTCAAGCAGAGTTTTTGATACGGGCGATGTTGTGGAGATAATTCACAAGGGAATTGAGGATTATATGGACAGATACGGAATACGTGATTCTGTCAGAGCCGCGGCGGTCGGAATTCCGTCAATAGTCAGCAAGGATAAAAAGACAATTATTTCAACCCCGAACCTTAAAGGGTTCAACAATATTCGATTCAGCGACAAGCTTCAGGAAAAGCTCGGTATTCCGGTTTTTCTTGACAGAGATGTAAATTTTCTCCTTATGAATGACATGAATAAGCTGAAAATCGACAATACTAAAACCGTGCTCGGTTTTTATGTCGGAACAGGTTTCGGAAATGCCATTTGCATCAACGGCAAGCTCTATGCCGGCAAGAACGGTGCGGCAGGCGAGCTCGGACACATTCCTCTTTATGATGTTGATGAGGAATGTACCTGCGGCAATATCGGCTGCTCGGAAACAAGATGCTCGGGCAAGAGGCTTGAATATCTTGCGGAAAAGTATTTTCCCGATGTTTCGATAAGAGAGGTTTTTAAGTATCACGGTAATTCACCGATTATTTTAAAATTTGTCAAGGATCTTGCAATTCCTATCGCAACAGAGATAAATATTCTTGATCCCGATTATTCAATAATTGCAGGCGGAGTTACCTTTATGGAGGGCTTTCCGAAGGACGTTCTTCTCAAAGCTGTCCATGAAAAGGTGCGCAAGCCTTACCCGGAGGAAAACCTTGAAATCATGTTTACCGAGCATGACCAGCAGAGCGGAATTTACGGCAGCGGAATTTACGCTCACCAAATGTTAAAGAATATTATCTGACGGCAGATTGGGCCGTTGGTAGTATTAAAAAACGGAAGCTGTTAAAACAGTTACCGAAAAAATTATTCAAAACAGAAAGGATAATCACTATGAAAAAGACACGAATTCTCAGCATTATTTTAGCGGCAGTTATGGTGTTTGCACTTGTACTCACAGGTTGCAGCACAGGCGGCAACACAGACAAGACCACAGGCAGCGCAGACTATGCAGTTATTCTCAAACCGCTTTCAAATGACTTCTGGGCAAAGATGAAGGCAGGTATTGAGGAAGAAGCAAAGAAGCAGGGCGTTACTGTTGATGTCTTTGCAGCAACAACAGAGGAAGACACAGAAGGCCAGCTCAAGATCCTTGAAAACTGTATCAACAAGGGTTACAAGGCAATCGGTGTTGCTCCGCTTTCACCGACAAACCTTATTAACGGTATTGTTGAGGCTAACAAGAAGGGCATCTATGTAATGAACATCGACGAGAAGATCGACATGGATACTCTTAAGGCAGCAGGCGGCAGCGTTATCGCTTTCGCAACAACGGATAACGAAAAGGTCGGCGAAAAGGGCGCTCAGTATATCATTGAAAAGCTTGCAAACGGCGGCGAAGTTGCTATCATCGAGGGTAAAGCAGGTAACGCTTCCGGTGAAGCAAGAAAGACAGGCGCAACAAACGCTTTCAAGGCTAATTCTAAGATTAAGCTCATAGCTTCTCAGCCGGCAGACTGGGATCGTCAGAAGGCTCTTGACACAGCGGCAAGTATGCTTCAGTCAAATCCGAACCTCAAGGCTATCTATTGCTGCAACGACACAATGGCACTCGGCGCACTTCAGGCTGTTAAGAATGCAGGCAAGGATGTTATCGTAGTAGGTACAGACGGTGCAGAAGAGGCTCTCCAGAGCGTTCAGGCAGGCGAGCTTTCAGCAACAGTTGCTCAGGACTCCGCAGGAATCGGTGCAACATCACTTAAGCGTATGATCGAAGCCGTTAAGAACAAAGAGACTATCGACGCTAACGCAACTCCCGAAACAATTCCGGTTGACTCCAACCTTGTTACAAAATAATTAAATAAGGTTCTTTCCTCCGAACTTTATTATATGTAATCCGTAGATTACAAAAGCTCCGGGACACTTACGGCATACTGCGTCCCGGAGCACAAGCGGAAAGATGTCGGTCAGATCGGCTCACTTCTTGATATATTTTCCCCTTCTATTTTCCAAAAACTGCTTTACGGGTTCAGATCGACCGGCATTTTATTGCCGCCGCATTGTAAATAAACGGTGCGGCGGCACAATAACAAAGCACAGTAATCACTGATTAAATTTCAGCACGGTACAGCGAATGTGTGCCGAAATTTAATCAACGATTATTTGAAAGGTGGTTTTTTCTATGAAAATTGCAATAGGCTGTGACCATGTCGGCTTTGAATTAAAGGGCAAGGTCATTGAGCATCTTAAAGAAAAAGGAATCGAGGTTGTTGACTTCGGAACCAACAGCACCGAGCGCACTGATTACCCGATCTACGGTAAGGCAGTAGGTGAGGCGGTTGCCTCCGGTGAGTGCGATAAGGGCATATTGATTTGCGGCACCGGCGTAGGAATTTCTCTGGCGGCAAACAAGGTAAAGGGTATCCGTGCCGTTGTTTGCAGTGAGCCGTATTCGGCACTGCTTTCAAGACAGCACAATGATACAAATGTGCTTGCTTTCGGCGCAAGAGTTGTCGGACTTGACCTCGCTTTGATGATTGTTGACGCATGGCTCTCGGGCGTTTATGAGGGCGGACGTCACGCAAAGAGAGTGCAGATGCTTGCAGATATTGAAAACGAAAGATAATCGGATTGCACATAAAAGTGAACCGTTGCATTGCAAAAACAGTGCTGACGGTTCACTTTTGTTATTGTATATGTGATATGATATACCTTGATATATTATAAAAACACGGCACGACAAGGATCGCACCGTGTTTTGCAAATTAGTTTTTGCTGTATTTCTTTATCAAATTATTCTTGATGTCCCAAAGCTTCTGCGAAAGATCAACGTAGTAGTTGTGCGGATTTTCAAATCTCTTGACCTCGTCCCATAGAGTGTCAACCTGAGAGAGGCAGTAATTCTTGATATCATCAATATCCTGATATTCATAAACCCTCTTGCCGTTTATGAACAGCGGTTGGAGAAGCTGGCGTGCCGAGAAGTTGTAAACATTTTTACGCTTCCACGTGAAGTCGGGATCGAAAATCTCATAGTCGTGGCTGTCGTCAATCGTCTCGTCTTCGAGGGTGATAACGTCGGCGAGTGCCTTGCCAGATTCGTTGTCATAAAGTCGCCACAGTTTCTTGGCTCCGGGAGTCGTAACCTTGACGGCATTCTCACTGAGCTTGATCTTCGGAATCATCTCGCCGTCCTTTTCAACAGCACAGAGCTTATAAACCCCGCCGAAAACAGGTGCCGATGAAGCGGTGATAAGTCTTTCGCCGACACCGAATGAGTCAACCTTTGCTCCCTGAAGAAGCATATCTCTGATTATATATTCATCAAGCGAGTTCGACGCAACGATTTTAACATCCTCAAAGCCTGCTTCATCAAGCATAACTCTCGCCTTTTTGGAAAGATAGGTGATATCGCCGCTGTCAATGCGGATTCCCTTGGGTCTGAAGCCACGGGGAAGAACTTCACGCTTGAACGCCTCAATTGCGTTCGGAATACCGGATTTGAGGACATTGTATGTGTCAACGAGGAGGGTGCAGTCGTCGGGATATGCCTTTGCATAAGCGCAGAATGCTTCAAGCTCGGAATCGAAAAGCTGAACCCAGCTGTGCGCCATTGTTCCGAGGGCGGGTACACCAAATTCACGGTCGACTATCGTACATGCAGTTCCGGCACATCCTGCGATATATGCCGCTCTTGCACCGTAGACAGCACCGTCGAATCCCTGTGCACGTCTGGATCCGAATTCCATTATCGGGCGACCCTGCGCCGCACGTGTGATTCGGTTCGCTTTTGTGGCAATGAGACTCTGATGGTTGATTGCAAGGAGCACCATCGTTTCGATAAACTGCGCCTGCATAACCGGTCCCTTGACGGTTACGATCGGTTCGCGCGGGAATATCGGAGTTCCCTCGGGAACGCTGTATATATCACACTTGAATTCAAAGTTTTTCAGATAATCAAGAAATTCTTCGCAGAAGCCTCTGCCCCTGAGATATTCAATATCCTGATCGGAAAAGCTGAGATTTTCAAGGTATTCAACAAGCTGTTCGACACCTGCCATAATCGCAAAGCCGCCGTTATCGGGGATTGTTCTGAAGAACATATCGAACTGCGCCGTTGTGTCGCCCTTGCCGTTGAGAAAATAGCCGTTCGCCATTGTTATCTCATAGAAATCGGTGAGCATGGTCAGGTTTCTTCTTTTAAGATCATTCATTTTAACACCGCCTTAGGATTGTTATTGACATTATATCATCCCAATTGGCATTTTTCAATCCCGAATGTGTTTATTATATAAGAAAGGGAAAAGAAAAAAGTCATATTTTGTGAATTTATATAAAAACGTAAAGAAAAACAGGGATACTGAACAATAAATGACTAAAAATGTGGTATTACTCTTAAAATGTTGTTTTTATAAGTCCGCTATGTTATTATATAAATAGAAAATTTGAGTTATTTTCAGCGTTTTTTCAAGAAATAGGAGGACAAATATGAGAACAAGAAAGCAGGCGCTCGGCGATATGAACATTATCGGCGCCAAGGTTGAACAGCAGAGAAAGGCAATCGGAATGAAGCAGAAGGATCTCCTTGCACAGCTCCAGATCAGAGGAATTGATCTTAATGCATCGGGTCTTTCAAAGCTCGAGGGTCAGCTCAGAGGAGTTGCGGACTACGAGCTTAAGGCAATTGCAGAGTCGCTTAATGTCAGTCTTGAGTGGCTTCTCGGCTGCGACGAATAAGACAAACTTCCGCTTCGTTTTCGGAGCGGTTTTTTTGTTATATTGTTGACAAATATACCCGGATTATAGTAGAATTAACAGGATAAAAGCGGAAAAGCGGCAAGCCGATCCGTTATGGACAAGGAGAAGTGATTAATATGGCAGTTTTCAGACCTTTCAAGGCGATCCGTCCGATCCCCGAAAGAGCCAAGGATGTTGCTGCGTTACCCTATGACGTAATGAACAGCGACGAAGCAAGAGAAATGGTAAAGGGAAATCCCTATTCTTTCCTTCACGTTGATAAGGCGGAGATCGACCTCGATCCGTCAATTGATCTTTATGACGAAAAGGTTTATCTCAAGGCGAGAGAAAACCTTGATAAACTCGTAACAGACGGCGTCTGCAAGGAGGACGAGACTCCCTGCATTTATATTTACCGTCAGATTATGAACGGCAGAAGCCAGACGGGGCTTGTCGGATGCACAGCTATTGACGATTATATCAATAATGTAATCAAAAAGCACGAGCTTACAAGAGCCGACAAAGAGGCGGACAGAATCAACCATGTTGACTATTGTGATGCCAACACGGGTCCGATTTTCCTTACATACCGTCCGGACGAGTTCATAAGCAAGACCGTTGAGGATTGGAAAGCAAGCCATGCTCCGGTTTACGATTTTGTTTCCGAGGGCGTTGAGAATACGGTTTGGGTTATCGACGACGCCGAGACGGTTAAGGCGGTCACCGATAAGTTTGCACAGATTGAGTCGCTCTATATCGCAGACGGACATCACAGAGCCGCATCAGCCGTTAAGGTTGGCAAGAAGCGCCGTGAGCAGAACCCGAATTATACCGGCGAGGAGGAGTTCAATTTCTTCCTTGCAGTTCTTTTCCCGACCGACGAGCTTGAAATTATGGACTACAACCGTGTTATGAAGGATCTTAACGGATATTCCGAGGACGAGTTTATGGCTAAGCTCGGCAAGGTTATGGATATTGAAGAGTACGGCAAGAACGCTTACAAGCCCGAGAAGAAACACACATTCGGAATGCTCCTTGACGGCACATGGTACAAGCTCAGCGCAAAGAACGGCACATTCAATGCAAACGATCCCGTTGACCAGCTTGATGTTTCGATTCTTCAGAACAATGTTATTTCCCCGATCTTCGGCATTGACGATCCCCGTACCGACAAGAGAATTGATTTCATCGGCGGTATCAGAGGTCTCGGTGAGCTTGAAAGAAGAGTTAACAGCGATATGAAGATTGCATTTTCAATGTATCCGACAACGCTTGACGATCTTATGGATATTGCGGACGCAGGCAAGATTATGCCCCCGAAATCCACATGGTTTGAGCCTAAACTTATGAGCGGACTCTTCATTCATAAGCTGTCATAAAACAGCACATATACAACCTCCCCTTGATTCAAGGGGAGCAGTCTGAACCGTCGGGCGAACCGACGGTTTTAATTTTATTTTTTAAGTTCGACGATCGTTATGTTTTTTGACGGAATATCCGCCTGCTTGATAACGAGATCCTTGATCTGAAGAGAAATGTTATCCGTCAGCACGCCCTTGCCGACGATTACCTGACAGACGTCGCCGTCGATTATAACAACGCAGTCGCTTGAAATTTTTGCCGTTATGAGATTCTCAAGATCGACCTCATTTTTAATAGCCTTAGAAAGTTCCGCCAAGGCTTCGCCCGCCTCCTCAGCGGCTTCGGAATCAGACTTTGCGTCCTTGATAACCGAATTGAGCGTTTCCTTTGCCTCGTCGTGAGCCGCCTCACGCTTAACCTTAAAACCCGCCATCGTTTCCGACGATGCGGTCGTTGCCGAAACGTACTGCGCATCGCCGAGATTTTCAACCTGACGGTTAACCGTCGTCTTGCTCGTGTCGATCACCGATTTCACGCCGGGACGTGCAAAATACCAATTGACGAATACCGCCGCCCCGAGGGTCAGCACAAGTGCGATTGAAACAAGCTGTTTCTTCTTGATTATCATATTCATAAATACCTCCGCCTTTATTCTGCTGATTTAATTTTTGCAATGCTTATACGATTGGTGCTTATCCCGAGAACTGCCGAAACCGAGGAGATAATTTCCTGCCTGATCTTCGCCGAGTCGGCACCCTCGCAAACAATCGCAACACCTCGTATCTCGGGCTCAATCACCTTTAAAAGAAGTCCCGACTCGTTTTTGTCGGAGTCGATGACAATGTATTCGCGTTCTTTTGATCCGTCACTGCTTTTCTCCTTGACGGCATAGACATTTTCATCGCCTGAGGCGAGAGTTACCATAACCTCGGTGCGTCCTGCGCCGTCAATTGAAGAAACTATCGAGGTTAGACGCTTTTCAATATTCTCTTCGTAGCTGTCACGGATATCTGTGGCGTTTTCGGTTTTTTCGTTCTGCTTAGCGTCGCTTTTCTGCGGTATAAGCTCCGAGAGCGTGAGCAAAATTATTCCGACAAGGCCGATACTGACTATTGCGGCAATTCTTTTGTCACGCTTTATTTTTTCAAGAATTTTTTGGACGGTTTTATTCATTCTTTCACCTCGATTTTAACTTCAATTCCGAGTTGCTTTTTTAAATTTTCCTCAGTATTTTTAAATTTGTTTTCATAAATTTTTTCTGCCGAAATTTCAACGGATTCAATTGACATTTCATTTTCGTTTTCTATATTGATACTTATGCGGATGTCCGCATTTTTTATTCCGCATTCGTCAAGAATGTCGGAAATTTTTTCTTTCATCCGCTCCTCCAAATAATTCTGAGCTTCGGAATTTTCAGATGACTGTATCTCACTGTCGGGCATATCGACCCCGTCAAGCAGCTTCATCGGATCGGCTCCCGAAAGGAACGGACTGAGAATCGCACACATCAAAAAGAGCGAGACTGCCGCTCGGACGAGCTTCTCCGTCGAGCCGCCGGGAGTGATCGAAAGAACTATTGCTCCGACGATTGCCGATACGGTGATCCCGTATGCCCACTGCCTTATCTCGGTCATTTTATCCCGCCTTTATAACAAGAATCAGCGCCGTTGAGATAATAAAAAGCACGGCATTAAAAAGTAAGACAACATTCAAAAGAGTAAGTGAAGATGCGAGTGCCTTTAAAAGATCGGAAATACCCTGCTGGTTAAAAAGCTCACCGACCGCCGCTGAAAATTTCAGAGCGAAAATCCAAAATAGAAGCTGTATACAGGACGGAAGATTTATCAGTGCAATTGCCGCAATTCCGAAAATTCCGATTGTACTTTTCACGAGAACAAGACTGCCGATTATTCCCGAATATGCCTCGCTCAGCGCACCGCCGACTACGGGCACGGCGGAGCTGATAACGAGCTTGATGCCCTTTGAGGCGACGGTATCTGCGGCGTTGGCAAGGGCACCCTTGATGCCGAGAAACGAGACAAAAAGTGTCGAGACAAAGGTCAGCACGGCAGTGACCGTTTTCTTTATCAGGGCTGTAATTCCGCCGAGCCTGAATGACGGCATAACCGAGCCTGTTATATCAAGAGCCATAACCGCTCCGACAATCGGGACTATGTAGCCGTTTGACATTCCCGAAATAATCTGCGCTCCCGTGAAAGCGATTGATTGAAAGCTCGCCGCAAGGGTCGGATTTCCCGTTACCGTGATTACGGCGGCGAGGACGGGTATCAGTGCAAGCATCAGCTTTTCACTGACGGAGATTGACGAAACTGCCGAGCTGACCGCAGTGGAAAGGGGAGAGATGACGGAAATAACACACATCAGCGTTCCGACAATA